>ERZ1027066.3-NODE-3-length-275507-cov-53.793329_pt1 | contig 275507 bp, 225 predicted proteins | sample MGYA00519282_ERZ1027066 | MGnify/ENA primary metagenome ERZ1027066 (study PRJEB26926, sample SAMN06164494) | human gut metagenome | biome: ENVO:00009003; feature: ENVO:2100002; material: ENVO:00002003 | host: Homo sapiens | place: USA | collected 2012 ... | reverse complement strand
TGAGCATCGAGAAAGACAAGGACTATCCGCTGACCGCCGCAATGAAGCAGCAGGTGCGTGAGCTGACGCTTGTCATCGAGCCTACCGGTGATGCCGCCGGACGCATCACGGAGATTGCAGCCAGCCTGACGGGTGCAGCCGGGACACTTGACTTCGCTACCGATACCTACGGAGCCGCTTCGAGCGTCGTGCTGCCCTTCACGAAGATTACCGAAGGAGCCGATGCCGGCAAGTGGACGGCCACGGTGCGGCTGCTGGGTGTGACCGGCACGGAGCAGCTGCTGACGGGCGAAATCCGCTATGCTGACGGCAACCCGCTCCCCACGACGCTGGAGAGCGACCTCACGGAAGCCCTCAAGGATTTCAACGCCGGAAAGAGCGAGTCGCTGACCCTCGGAGGCACACTGGTCGAGACCCCAGAAGAGACGGAATTTTCAGGATTCGAGATTACCGGATGGGAAACGGGGGACGGAGGCGACGTTAGCGCGGAAATGTAAGACAATTAACAATTAACAATGAATAAAATGAAGACTAAACACTTTGCACTCGCAGTGCTGGCATTGTCACTTGCCGCCTGCAACAATGAAAATGAGATTTTGAACAACGACGGTCCCGTAGCCGCACAGTTCACCGCCGACATCTATAAGGCCGTATCCACCCGCGTCAATTCGGAGGGGACCGGCTTTACCGACAAAGACTGTATCGGCATCAACAGCGAAGACATCACCAACGTGCCCTACGTGAGAGAGAACGGCCAGTTCGGGCCCAAGGGTACAACCATCTATTTCAATGACACCGAAACGAAGACCTTCAGCGCCTACTACCCGTATAGGGAGGACAGCGAATTGCAGAATGGAATCGTGTCAGTCAACACCGATCAATACGGTCAGGGCCCCGAAATAGACTTCCTTTTCGCCTCGGGAGCCACGGGCAGCACCAGCAGCCCGACGGTGAGCTTCACCGGCGAGCATGCGTTCAAGCACTGCATGAGCCTCGTCAAGTTCAATTTTTTGGAGGGCGAAGGCGTTGACTTCAGCGAAAAAATTCTTAAACACTGCATGTTAAATGGTCTGAAGACTGTAGGCACTTTCAACACCACTACCGGTGAAACCGCCCTGACTGTCAACTATCCCTCGCCGATTACCATGTGGTTTGACGACGGCGCCACCACCTCGCAACTCTTCATTTTCCCGCAGACATTGGATTTTACAACGCCCCTTAACCTGAGTGTGGTGTACAACGGCGTGGAATACACAACCACGTTGCCGAAGCCATCCACGTCTAAGTTAGACGCAGGCTATGCCTACACCTATAACATCACGCTCAACAACAAGGGCATCACGGTGGAAGAACCGGAGATTACCCCGTGGGAACCCGGAGAAACGAACGATGTAAGCATCACGCTGTAAGCCCCACATACCGCTGCCCCGGCGCATGCGTCAAGCCGGAGCTGCCCATAGATATTATGGTGCGACGGCCGCCTTCGCAGGCGGCGGCAGCACAAAACGAAAACAAATAAAAAACATCACGATATGAAGAAAAGACATTCCATCCAGATACTTCTCGCCGCAGCCGCACTGCTCCTTGCCACGGCTGCCTGCACGAAGGACGAACTGGCGGACGGCGACCGTCTGCCCGAAGGACAATACCCGCTGGAGATAGCCCGCATCACCCTCGGAGTGGAGGGCGGCGAGGCGCAGCCCTGGGGCGCACCGGCGACGCGCGTCAGCGAGGACGGGGACGGCAAAAGCAGCACGTTCGACGCGGACGACAAGTTCGCCGTACAGATAGACGACGAGGGAGAGGTCGGCACCTACACCGTGCAGGACGACGGCTCTGCCGAAGCCGAAACACCCCTGTATTGGAGCGACAGGGACGAGGGCCACACCGTCCGCGCCTGGTACCCCGCCACGGACGGCACCCTCGACCTCAGCGACCAGCAGACCGACGGTCTTGCCTACCTGCTGGGCGCCACGGGCACGGGCGACTACCAGACCCCCGTCACCCTGAGTTTCACCCACGCTCTGGCGAAGGTGCGCGTGACGCCCACGGACGATGCACTCGGCGAAGTGCAAAGCCTCCAGCTCTATGCCTACACACAGTGTACTTATGAAAAGGGCACGGTAGTGCAAGGCTCGCAAGAGGGCTGGATAGAGATGAAGAAGTGCGAATACACCGAAAACGGCAACGCCATCACCTGCTGGGAGGCGAACGTGGTGCCCGGCTACACGATAACCAAGCTGATGGCGAACCACGACAGCAAGGAGCGCACTCTCTCCTCCGGCATCACCCCCGTGGCAGGCAAGTTCTACAACATCACGCTGAACAAGGACAAGGGATATACCGATGACGGACAGGGCAACTACACCGTGACCTCCGCCGAGGGATTGAAGGCTGTGGCAGACATAGCCAACAACGGCAATCTCGACATCAACATCACCCTGACTGCCGACATCGACCTGAAGGGCATCGACTGGACACCGATAGGCATAGACTATAACCACCAATACACCGGCACCTTCGACGGCGGCGGCAAGACCATCACGGGGCTGACCGTTACGGGAAGTGACCAATATGTAGGCCTGTTCGGATGTATCGGCGAGGACGGCAAGGTGATGAACGTGAAGCTGGAGGGCGTACTGATAGAAAGCGATAACGAAATGAGCACTGTCGGCGGCATAGCGGGATGGAGCTATGGCACCATTGAAAACTGCTCGGTGTCGGGCAGCGTCAGCGGCAGCGGCAAGAACGGCCTTGCGGGCGGTGTAGTAGGCTATCAAAATGGCGGTTTCCTTACCGGGTGCAGCTCCTCGGCCAAAGTGAATGCCGGGGGTATAGCCGGCGGTGTGGCAGGTACCTCGGGTCTTGGTGCCACCCTGACCGCCTGCTATGCCACGGGCGACGTGACCCTTGAAAGTAGGGGTACAGGCACCTATTATGCCGGCGGCGTGGTGGGAAACAACAACAGTAGCACTCTCATTGCCTGCTATGCCTGGGGCAGCGTGAGCGGTAGCGGAAGCGGCACCATCTATGTGGGCGGCGTAACGGGAGACAACCTTGATGGTACCCTGACTGCCTGCTACCATGCCAATGGGACTGTCAGCGGCCCTGACGGAACCACAGGCGGCGTGGCGGGACGGAACTATAAAGCTATCTATGACCCTGTCATCACCGCCTGCTACTGGGGAAGCAACAGCCAGACACAGGGCATCGGTTACAATCAGGCAGGCACCGGCGGAACCATGCTGGTGGACGGCAAAAGGGTTATCTGGACTATAGCCATGATATCAATGAACCAAGCATTGCAGGAAGCGGGCTCAGAGTGGCAGTACGAACCCGGCGACAGCCTGCCTACCTTGAACAAATAGTAAACCGTCGGGCGGGAAAAAGTTCCGCCCGACAGAGATATAGAACAGTAAATTACAGGGCATTATGATACGCAAGATACTGACAACTTACGTTGCACGGCTGGATGAATATCTGGCCCGCTCACACCGGCAGCCCGAAGGGGTGGCCGAGGTCGGGCTGATAGGCTCTGCCGGCGAGCAATGCCCCAACAAGCTGGTGGTCTCTCTCGTTAATCTGGAACGGGAAGCCAGCGGCGACGGCGGCTATATGCAGCGTGCCGCAACCGGCTATGCCGGCAGACGTCAGCCGCTGCTGCTGAACATGCACATCATGATGGCGGCAGTATATGAAGACAAACGGTATGCCGAAGCGTTGTCAGTATTGTCCGATGCACTCACTTTCATTCAGTCGCTGCCTCGGTTCGAGGTCGGCAATTCATTGGAAAAGTGAGATAAGAGAATAAAAAAACTCCCATTCCGGGCGGGAGTATTGTGCCCGGTAACATCATACAGACACCGCAGCCCGCTACCGTAAGGTCAGTGGGCTGCATTTTGTTACACCTGCGCACCAAGATAGCGGCAGGATATGTGCTGATACTATTCGTCATTTTCGGCATCGTCTATATTTGGCTCAACGAACAGCACAGACGACAGGAATTAGAGATTACAAGCCAAAAGATAAGATGTTTACGCAAGGACATACACGAGGTATATGTTAAAATGGTGGATTTATCCATGATTGGTGAGACCGTGCTGGACTGAAATGAGGAAGATATGAATATATACCATAAGAAGCGTCTGGAGGTGGACAGTCTGCTCAGCCTGCTCAAGTCCAGCTATCGCAGCGAACGTATAGACAGCGTCTGCCGGCTGCTGGCTGAAAAGGAAAATCTGCTGAATAAAATCATGCTGGTACTCAACGAACAGGAAGAAATAAAAGACAAAATAGCCCGACGGGTTCCAGTAATAGCCCGCAAGAGTTCGCAGGAAGAGCCCCCAAAAAGAAAACGGACAGGTTTCTTAGGACTGTTCGGAAAAAAGGAAGAAGCGAAACCGACTGTTACGATTTCCATGCTCAATACGCTGAACAGTGACGTGATAGCCCGCCGGAAAATCATGCTGACCGTCACGCATGAACTCCGCACACCGCTGACTGCCATCAACGGTTACGGGGAACTTCTGGCACAGACTGAAAATGAGAACAAAAGAATAGAATATACCCAAAACATAAGGCAGGCGGCAGGTAGAATGACGGATATGCTGAATACCCTGCTGAACTTTTTCCGGCTTGACAGCGGGAAAGAACAGGCAAACGCTGTCCCCTTCCGCCTGAAAAATGTGATTGAAATACTTCAGACAGAATTTGAACCACGGGCTGAAGCCAAAGACCTGACCCTGCGCATTACCGGATGCAGCGACATCATTCTGATGGGTGACCGCAACCGGCTGGTACAGATCGGCAACAATCTGCTGAGCAATGCCATCAAGTTTACGAAAGTGGTACGGTAGGACTGGACATTCGCCGGCTTTACCAACGTGCCCTACAAGAGAGAGAACGGTAAGTTCGTAACTGACGGTACGACCATTTATTTTGACGACACCGAAACGAAGACCTTCATTCCACATACAGCTGCCCCGGCGCAAGCGTCAAGCCGGAGCTGCCCATAGACAGAATGGTGCGACGGCCGCTTTCGCAGGCGGCAGCACAAAACAAGCGTTCTTTAAAAGATTGTATAGGAAATAGAATGATTATTGCCGGAAAAGGGTTATTTTTGTTAGCGTAATCAAAAGAAAAAGAATACTATGGCAAAGAAATCGACCCTCCAGGTGAAAGGTACCACCATTAGGACCTTGCAGCATAATGGCATTGACTATATCTGCATCACGGACATCGCTCGCCAGAAAAATCCTGCCGAGCCTAAAGACGTGGTGAAGAACTGGATGCGGCTGAAGAACACGCTGGAATACCTCGGACTGTGGGAGCAACTAAACAACCCCGCGTTTAAAGGGGTCGAATTCGACCCCCTTCTGGCAGAAGCGGGCAGCAATGCATTCACCATGAGTCCTTCAAGGTGGGTGGAACTGACCGGAGCGGTTGGCATCCTCTCGAAAAACGGTGCCGGAGGCGGAACGTATGCGCAGCGTGACATCGCTTTCAAGTTTGCCAGTTGGGTTTCCGTAGAATTCGAGCTGTATCTTGTCAAGGAGTTCCAGAGGCTGAAAGAACAGGAACAGGCTTTGCTGGGATGGTCGGCCAAGCGAGAACTCTCTAAAATAAACTACCATATTCACACAGATGCCATCAAGCAAAATCTCATTCCGGCGGAAGTGACGGCACAGCAGGCAAGCCGCATATATGCCAGCGAGGCAGACGTGCTGAACGTCGCCCTCTTCGGCATGACGGCACTTGAATGGCGCGATGCCCATCCAGACTTGAAAGGTAACATCCGTGACTATGCAGGCGTAAACGAATTGATATGCCTGTCAAACATGGAAAGCCTGAATGCCGTGCTCATCAACGAAGGATTGTCACAGCGCGAACGGCTCGTCAAACTGAACCGGATAGCCATACAGCAGATGCGCATTCTGGAGGACACAAACCGGAAGTTGCTGAAATAATCATTTTCTTTCCTTATCATATCATTCTTTTGTTCGGAGCGCTTATCAGTAGTATTGGAAACATAAAACTTAGAAGCGATATGAACTTATTGAAACATTTTACTTACCCGGCTGCAGCCGCACTGCTCCAAGATAGCGGCAGGATATGTGCTGATACTATTCGTCATTTTCGGCATCGTCTATATTTGGCTCAATGAACAGAACAGACAACAGGAATTGGAAGCTACTACCTACAAAATAAGAAGTCTCCGCAAGGATGTACACGAACTCCGCACACCGCTGACTGCCATCAACGGTTACGGGAAGCTTCTGGCGTTTGCATATATAGCGTTATGTATTGCAGGGGAACACCAGAAATATTAAATACCGTCAATCATATTCAGAATAGAATCAGGCTTTTCAACCGCTCTCAGGACAGAATCCGGATCAAAGCCCATATACCCGATATAAGTACGTATAAGGTTATAATGGCTTCTTGCATACGTAGTATCTATGGTACGGGCAGCATTAAAGCATATAGGTTCATGATGGGCGATACGGTTTCTAAATTCACGAATGGCTGTCAGTTCTCTGTAAATATCTGACTGTTTTAGACCGTGTGCCTTATTAGGAAATATTTTGAGCAATGTCTTGCCACCAACACGATAATTTCTCTTAGTGAACAGATAAGTCCAGAAGCCAAAAGTAAAGGAAGCAACCATCTTATCATTGTTATAAACGCCCATAGCTGTATATGAATTCTGTGTCTTCTGAATATCGGCAGCATCTTGTTTTCTTGCAAAAAAAATAATTGCCTATATTTGCAAGCGTAAGACCCTGCTGTCCCTGCTCGCAAGAGTAAACTTCAGGGTTATTGTTTTTTATAGAAGTAAACTTAATTAAATAAAAGGGCAGTCTGGTATCAGATTGTCTTTCTTTTTGTAATGTGCTGATACTATAGTCATTATCGGCATCGTCTATATTTGGCTCAATGAACAAGAAGAGATAGAGGAAAAGATAGCAAAGCAAGTGCCGGTCATAGCTCGGAAAAGTACGCGCGAAAAACCGCAGAAAAGGAAACGTACCGGTTTTCTGGGACTTTTCGGAAAGAAAGAAGAAGCCAAACCGACAGCTACGACCACAACCTTTCGTTTTTTTCAAAGGTATATGGAGAAACAAACCGGAATATCTCTACTGGTAAAAATTGAATCAAGTTATCTTAATTGTCGTTCATCGGCAGTACGACCCCATTTGGGTGCAAGGATAGATGCAAGTTTTACAAAAAGCTATGAATAAAGGAAATGCCTGTATATAAAAGAATGCATACTATCAGGATTTTCATGACGCTTGGATTGGCAGATATGACTTTTACAAACCTCATATCCTGTCCAACACCAGCTTCTCAATGAAAAACATTCCACCTTATAGCGGAGAAGGACGTCAAGGCTACAGTTACAACTCCAGTGACGGATCAATGGGTCCGGGAGCAAATACCGGCTACACCTGCGGAGTCAAGGATGTCAGATGATGTGCCTGCAGCGCTGCAGGACTCTCTGTCCGGTCTATGGCAGTACCGTGCGGTCACGGTCATTGCCACAGCGCCTGTAGCGGCAGTTCCGGTGTTTCCCTTTTGCAAAGGTGAACCGTTTCCCGCGTTTTGGGTACACCTTTGCAGGTATCCGATGGGAGAAGCGGGCTCCAGAGGCGTGGAAGCCCGGTTGGGTTTTGTGCTATGCTCGCAAGTGAACCAAAGATGTGGGAATCGGGTTCACCTTTGATCAATGCAATGCTGCAAATGCCCCGGCCATAGAATCGGATCATTGAGTTACAGAACCAGGCGGAATATACTGCATTCCCAGACCGACCTGCTTGACGCGTTTCTTATTAACGACAACGGACTGATACTGCCGGAATGCTATGTGGACATCTTGTCCGTTGAGAATCTGTTCAGGTCTCCGGCACGTCTGATGTATGCGCTGTCCCGGAATGAGAATCTGGAAATGGAACTGACAGGCGATATCCTGCGGAAGAGGATGCCTGATAACTTTGGATGCTGGGCTGATACAGGCCTTTGTCGAACTCACGATGTAAAAATTGAAGCGCCGGTGCACCTTGCCAAATTGCATATCTGGTTATCAACGAGTTGTAAAAGGTACCGCACACCATCACAATATATTGATTATCAATCACTCTCTTTTACATACTGCACCGCTGTTTCCAAAAAAATTCACAGCGGTTAGGAATGTTGGTGGAATATACACATCCAGGCATAAACGAAACCGGGTCAGCCGATGAGCTCCAGCGCAATGCGGCCCCGCTTGAGGTCGACCTCGATGACGCGGACGCGGACGTGCTGGTGGACTTTGAGGACATCGGAGGGACGGGCGACCCGGCGGCGGCGTCCGTCGGGACCGGCGGCACCCATACGGGAGACGTGAATCAGGCCGTTCTGCTTGATACCGAAATCCACGAAAGCTCCGAAGTCGGTCACATTGGTCACGATGCCGGGCAGCTCCATACCGGCCTGAAGGTCCTCTATCGTGTGGATGTCCTCGGCGAACTCCAGCACCTTGTAGGAGGCGCGGGGGTCGCGGCCCGGCTTGTCCAGCTCCTGCATGATGTCTGTCAGGGTCGGCATGCCCACCTCATCGGACACGTATGCCTTGAGGTCTACGGAATCGCGCAGGTCCTTGCGGGCGATGAGCTCGGCCACGCTTACTCCGGCATCGGCCGCCATCTTCTTGACCAGCGGATAGCGCTCGGGATGCACGGCGGTATTGTCCAGCGGATCGGCGGCACCGGGTATGCGCAAGAATCCGGCGCACTGCTCGAAAGCCTTCTCCCCTAACCTCTTCACGTGAAGCAGGTCCCGGCGCGAGGCAAAGGCTCCGTGCTCGTCCCGGTACTCCACTATGTTGCGGGCCATGGCCGGGCCGACACCGGAGACGTATGAGAGAAGGTGCCGTGAAGCCGTATTGAGGTTGACTCCCACACTGTTCACGCAGTTCTCCACCACCTCGTCCAGACGCTCCTTCAGCAGCCCCTGGTCCACATCGTGCTGATACTGGCCCACACCTATCGACTTGGGGTCTATCTTCACCAGCTCGGCCAGCGGGTCCATGATGCGCCGCCCGATAGACACGGCTCCGCGCACAGTCACATCGTACTCCGGGAACTCCTCCCGGCCGACCGGCGAAGCCGAATATACCGAAGCTCCGTCCTCGCTCACCGAATACACGCGGACACCCTCGGGCAGGGCTATCTTCTTGATAAAGGCCTCGGTCTCACGGCCGGCTGTGCCGTTACCGATAGCGATGACCTCTATCTTGTAGGTCTCGACCATATTGGAGATCTTCTTCATCGCCATGGTGCGCTCATTGCGCGGCGGATGAGGGAATATCGTATCGTTGTGCAGCAGGGCGCCCTGGGCATCTAAACAGACCACCTTGCAGCCGGTACGGAAGCCGGGGTCGATGGCCAGCACCCGCTTCTGCCCGAGAGGCGGGGCCATCAGGAGCTGCCTCAGATTGTCCCCGAATACCCGTATCGACTCGATATCGGCCCTTTCCTTGGCCGCCTTCAGGGTCTCGTTCTCAATCGAGGGATGCAGCAGACGTTTGAAAGAGTCCTCCACGGCGTAGTCTATCTCCAGGGCAGCGGCATCCGAGGGAGAGGGCTTGCCGCGCAGCACCGAGGAATATATCCGGTCTAAGGTCCGGTCCTTGTCCACGTCCACCTTGACGCTCAGCACCCCTTCCCGGGCCCCGCGCAGCACGGCCAGTACCCTGTGCGACGGAGCCCGCGAGATGTCCTCCGAGAATTTGAAATAGTTCCGGTACTTCGATGCCTCCTCGCTCTCCTCGTCCACTCCGGAAGCCACATGAGCCGACAGCCGGCCGTACTTCGAGTACGAGCGCCGCATCATCTCCCTGACCGGCACCGACTCGGATATCCATTCGGCCATGATGTCCCTGGCTCCGGACAGCGCAGTCTCCGCATCGGGCACCTGTTCCGAGACATAGGAGGCGGCATCCTTCTCCGGACTCCTGGATTTGCAGGAAAATATCGCCTCAGCCAGAGGCTCCAGTCCCTTCTCCTTGGCCACCGACGCCCGCGTACGGCGCTTGGGACGGTACGGCAGGTACAGGTCCTCCAGCACCACCGGGTCCAGGCACTCCCGGATCTGCTTCTCCAGTTCCGGAGTCAGCTTTTCCTGCGAGGCAATGCTTTCCAGCACCGACTCCTTGCGCTTGGCCAGTTCCTCGAACTTCTCATTATAATGCTTGATCTCCGCCACCTGGGCCTCGTCCAGCCCTCCGGTGCGCTCCTTGCGGTAACGCGAGATGAAGGGCACGGTCGCCCCCTCCGCTATCAGTTCGATACAGTGCTCCACCCTCCAGGGCGCCACGGACATAAGTTCCGCAATATGATTTACATACAAACTTTCCATACAGTTGAAATTTAATCACACGACACGTCCTGCAGACGCTTGCGATATGAAGAGAAAATCTTGGACTTCGAGACATACCCGACATACCGCCCGTCCTCGTCCACCACCGGCAGATTCCAGGCCCCTGTCTTGTCGAACTTATCCATCACACTGTCCATCCGGTCGGTGGAAAGAACAGTAGCGGGAGCATTCTTCATCAGGGTGTAGACCTTGGTCGTCTCGTATTTGTCCTTATCAAACATAATCTTGCGGATATCGTCCAGACCGATGTAACCGCGGTAGATCCCCTCGTCATCCAGAACCGGATAGAGGTTGCGGGTCGAGCGGGCCACCGCCTTGACCAGGTCCCCTAGCGTGTCATCCAGCCTGACCGAGGTAAAATCGGTCTCCACCAGGTCCGAGGTCTGCAGGAGGGTGAGCACAGCCCGGTCGCTGTTGTGGGTAATCAGGTCTCCGCTCTTGGCCAGACGCTTGGAATAGATGGAGAAAGGCTCGAAGGCCCTCATGGTGGCAAACGAGATGGCCGACACTATAATCAGCGGCAGCAGGAGGGCGTATCCTCCCGTTATCTCGGCGATGAGGAATATGGCCGTCATCGGGGCCTGCATCACCCCCGCCATAAGCCCGGCCATGCCAACGAGGGCGAAATTGGCCTCCGGCACGGCATGGAAGCCTATGAGATTGACGGTCCGGGCCAGGATGAAACCTGCTATGCCGCCGACTATCAGGGTAGGTCCGAAGGTTCCTCCGACGCCTCCGCCGGCATTGGTGAAGGACATGGCGAATACCTTGAACACCAGCACAAGGGCAAAATATATGGGGATCACCCATTTATGCTCGAATATGCCTGAGAACAGGGAGTTCTCCAGGATAGTGTCGGGATTGCCCTGAAGCATGTGGCCCAGGGACGAATAGCCCTCCCCGAAAAGAGGCGGGAATATGAATATCAGCAGACCCAGCATCCCGGCGCAGAAAGCCCACCGCTTGAAGGGATTGGATATCTTCCTGATGCGGTCCTCGAGAGAAAGGGTGGTCCTGAGGAAATACAGGGATACCAGGCCGCAGAACACGCCCAGCACTACGTAGTAGGGAAGGTTGCCCATGGCGAAAGGGTCTACCGTACTGGTAAACGGGACCTCGCGGCCCAGGAAAAGATAGGAGACTGTCGTAGCCGTCACGGAGGACAGCAGCAGGGGCAGGATTGAGGACATCGATATGTTGAACAGCAGTATCTCCAGACAGAAGAGGATACCTGCCATCGGGGCCTTGAAGATACCTGCCACGGCCCCGGCCGCACCGCAGCACAGCAGGATGGTCATATTGCGGTAGGAAAGTCCCAGCGTCCTCGCTATATTGGAGCCTATCGCCGCACCGGTGTACACGATGGGCGCCTCCGCTCCGACCGAGCCTCCGAAGCCGATGGTCACGGAACTGGACAGAAGGGAGGTCCACATATTGTGGCTCTTGATTCTGGAGTTGTTGCGGGATATGGCGAAGAGAACCTTCGTCACCCCGTGCCCTATGTCATCGCGTACGACATAGCGGACAAAGAGCATGGAAAGCAGCATGCCCACCCCGGGGTATACAAGCAGCAGAAAGTTGTCGCGGGAGACACCGAACCATCCCGTCAACAACTCTCCGATAAGATCTATAAGAGTCTTGAGCACTACTGCCGCGGCCCCGCTGCCCAGCCCGGTAACTATGGCCAGGATCGTCATGATCCTCTGCTCGGGCTGGTGCTTGAGCCAGATGAGCGGCCTAATCGTCCATCTGGTCATCCTCGCCTCCCTGCATATCATCTCCATTATCAGGGAATACCTCACCGTCTATGCCGGCAGCATCTTCTACATCATCGTCGAAGAGATTCTCCTCCGCCTTCTCATAGTCATCTATGTCTACGTCTATCTTCACCAGGTACACTGCGTCTGGTATATCCACCTCCACGGCGTAGAAGCATGATCCGTCGGGCTTGTCCACCTTGAAGAGGTCTCCCATGTAGTCCGCGTAGCCTCTCGGATATTTCTCCTTGAAAGCAGCCTGGAGCTCGGGAGACATGTTGTCATAACTGATAACTGCCCTCTTCTTGGGACGGGCCGAAGATGATTTCACTTTCTGTTCCATATCTATTTTTTCTCTTTTCAAAAACGGCTGCAATTATAGTGTATTTTTTCTAAAAAAAAGAGATTTTTGGATTTTCTTTCCCTGGATGCTCCTCTCGACGAAAACCGGCCGCCCGGACAAGTCCTTTCCCGTATAGAACATCACCGAGGAGGCGGTCATGGGCGTAGGGGTGAAATCCTGCACCTGCTCAAGCTGTATTCCCCTGAGTTCCTTGTTCTTCGAGAGGGACTTCATATCCTGGAGGGTACATCCCGGATGCGAGGATATGAAATAGGGAACAATCCTGTAGGGCAGCTTCTCCCGGGCCGCAATCCTCGAGAACTCCCGCCTGAGAACGGAAAAGAGGGCGAAAGGCGGCTTGGACATCAGCCTCAGCACGTGGTCCTCCGTATGCTCCGGGGCTACCTTGAACCATCCGGAGGTGTGGTTGGTCACCACCTCCCTCAGATATTGCTCCGAATACTCGTCCAGAAAGCCGTCCTTATCCAGAAAAAGGTCGTAGCGTATGCCGCTGCCGATAAATGCCTTCCTCACCCCCGGAACGGCCGTAATCCGGCTGTAAAGTTCCAGCAGCGCCCTGTGCGAATGCTCCATGTTGGGGCAGCGCGAAGGGGAAAGGCACGAAGGCCGGCTGCAGCGGGCACAGCGCGAGGCGTCCCGTCCGCGGAGACCGTACATATTGGCGGTGGGCGCCCCCACATCGGAGATTATTCCCTTAAAATGCGGCATGGCAGTCAGACGCTCCACCTCCCGGACGATGGACTCAGGACTGCGGCTGCGGATAAATTTTCCCTGATGGGCGGCAATGGTGCAGAAGGAGCAGCCTCCGAAGCATCCGCGGTGAATCGTCAGGGAGTTCTTGATCATCTCCCAGGCCGGAATGTCCTTCCCCCGGTAGCGTGGATGCGGCTGCTTGGTGAAGGGCAGGGCGTAATATGAATCAAGTTCTTCCGTCGTTTCCGGGGGAAATGGCGGATTGACCTGCACATATCCACCGGGATAGGGTTCAATGAGGGTGGCGGCATGCAGGCGGTTGGCCTCCCGCTCCTCAACATTGAAATCCTCGATAAATTCGTCCTTGTCGCGGCATACCCGCTCATAGCCGTGCAGCAGGAGCGTCCCCTCCCCGGCCCGGGGACATGGTCCCTCAGCAAAAAATGCGGTCTGCGGGATGTCTCTCAGGTCCTCTCCGGCGGCAATGGCCCGGGCGACGGCCGTCACAGGCCTCTCCCCCATCCCGTAGATGAGCAGGTCGGCCCCGCTGTCCACCAGGACCGAGGGGAACAGGCGGTCCGCCCAGTAGTCATAGTGAGTCAGGCGGCGCAGGGAGGCCTCGATGCCTCCGATGACCACCGGCACATCGGGATACAGGCGCTTGAGGATACGGGTATAGACGGTAACTGCATAGTCGGGGCGGTGTCCGGCCTGGCCGCCGGGGGTATAGGCGTCGTTGCTGCGCAGACGCTTGGCGGCGGTGTAGTGGTTGACCATGGAGTCCATGGCCCCGGAGTTGACCCCGAAGAACAGGCGCGGGACTCCCAGTTTCCGGAAGTCCCGCAGGTCGTCCTGCCAGCCCGGCTGAGGCACTACGGCCACTCTCCAGCCTTCCCGCTGCAGGACGCGGGCTATCATCGCCGTACCCGATGAAGGGTGGTCGATGAAGGCGTCGCCTGAAAACAGTATGATGTCGATGTAGTCCCACCCGAGCCTCTCCACCTCCTTGACAGAGGTGGGGAACATATAGGCGGACTGTGTCTGCTCCGTCATGGCCTACATCCTCTCGGGCAGACGGATTCCGAGGATATCCATGGACTTGACCAGCACGGACGCGATGGTGCCTATCAGCATAAGTCTGGTATCGCGCAAAGCGGCATCCTCTTCCTTGAGTATCGATACGTCGTGATAGTACTGGTTGAATTCCTTGGCCAGGTCGTAGGCGTAGTTGGCGATGAGGGCCGGGGACAGGGCGGCTCCCGCCTCAGCCACCTTCTGGGGATATTGGTTGAGCAGCTTGATGATGCTGATCTCCTTGTCGTTGAAGGCAGCGTTCTCAGCCAGCGCCGGGGTATATCCGGCCTCAGCCGCCTTGCGCAGGATGGAGCGGATACGGGCATGGGTGTACTGGATGAAGGGGCCGGTATTGCCGTTGAAGTCTATCGACTCCTTCGGGTCGAAGAGCATGGTCTTCTTGGGATCCACCTTGATAATGAAGTACTTCAGGGCACCGAGGCTGAGTGTGCGGAAGAGCTCTTCCTGCTCCTCCCCGCTCATGTCGGCCAGCTTGCCGAGCTCCAGCGAAGTCTCCCTGGCAGTGTTGTACATCTTCTCCAGCAGATCGTCGGCATCGACTACCGTACCCTCGCGGGACTTCATCTTGCCCTCGGGCAGTTCCACCATACCGTAGGAGAGGTGGTAGATGCTGTCGGCCCATGCGAAGCCCAGTTTCTTGAGTATGAGCTTGAGCACCTGGAAATGGTAGTTCTGCTCGTTGCCCACCACGTAGACGTGCTCATCCAGGCTGTATTCGGTAAATCTCTCGACGGCAGTGCCCAGGTCCTGGGTGATGTACACCGAGGTGCCGTCCTTTCTCAGGAGCAGTTTGCGGTCCAGTCCGTCGGCGGTCAGGTCGCACCATACCGAACCGTCCTCCATCCGCTCGAAGACCCCCTTTCGCAGTCCCTCCTCCACCAGCGACTTGCCGTGCAGGTAGGTCTGGGACTCGTAGTAGATCCGGTCGAAGCCCACTCCGAGAGCCGCGTAGGTCTCGTCGAAGCCGGCATATACCCAGGAGTTCATCATCTTCCAGAGCTCCACTGTCTCAGGGTCGCCCTGCTCCCATTTCACGAGCATCTGACGGGCCTCCTGCAGGATGGGGGCCTTCTCCTCGGCCTCCTCCTTGCTCATGCCCTGAGCCTCGAGCTGTGCCACCTCGGCCTTGTAGAGGTCGTTGAACTTCACGTAGAAGTCTCCTACCAGGTGGTCGCCTTTCTTGCCTGAGGACTCCGGAGTCACGCCGTTGCCGGCCTTCTTCCATGCGACCATGGACTTGCAGATGTGGATGCCGCGGTCATTGACGATATTGGTCTTGATGACCTTGTGGCCGTTCTCCTCCAGGAGCCTGGAGACCGACCATCCTAAGAGGATGTTGCGGATGTGCCCGAGGTGCAGGGGCTTGTTGGTATTGGGGGAGGAATACTCCACCATCACGGTCTTCCCGGTGGAGGGAAGATGCCCGAAACTGCCGTCAGCGGCAATGGAGCCGTAGACCTCCTTCCAGAAAGAGGGCGCGAACTTGATATTGAGGAAACCCTTCACCACATTGAAGCTCTCTATCTCCGGAGTATTGGCCTTCAGCCACTCTCCTATCTCCTGGCCTGTGGCTTCGGGGGCTTTGCGGGAAGTTTTGAGAAGCGGGAATGTCACGAGGGTCACATCGCCCTCAAACTCTTTTCTGGTCGCCTGGACCTGTATGGGCAAATTAACGCCAGAAGCCCCGTAAAGGGCTTCCAGCGCATATTTTACCTTGTCTTGAATAAACTGTTCCTGATTCATATAAGGTTTTGAGTGTGGATACTATTTGAGGCCTCTGTTGGCGAGGAGGGGATCGATGCCGGGCTCCTTGCCGCGGAAGTTGACGTAGAGGGTCATGGCGTCGTCCTCACCGCCGCGCTCGAGGACTTCCTCGCGGAACTTGCGGGCCACCTCCTGGTTGAAGATGTCACCGGTCTCCTTGAATGCCTCGTAGGCGTCAGCGTCCAGAACCTCTGCCCAGATGTAGCTGTAGTAGCCTACTGTATATCCGCCGCCGAACACGTGGGTGAAGTAGGTCGAGCGGTAGCGGGGAGGAATCTGGGAGAGCAGACCGCGGTCACCGAGGACTTTAGCCTCGAATTTGTTGACATCCAGGTCGGCGGGAATCTCATCCATGATGAAGTAGTCCATATCGAGCAGGGAGGCTGCCAGATACTCGGTAGTGGCGAAGCCCTGGCCGTACTTGCCGGACTTATCGAGCTTGTCCACCAGTTCCTGAGGGATCACCTCACCTGTCTGATAATGCTTTGCATAGACCTTCAGCACCTCGGGCTCGAATGCCCAGTGCTCGTTGATCTGCGAGGGGAGCTCCACGAAATCGCGGGTCATCGAGGCGTTGCCCTGATACCTTACATCCTGAAGGAGGGACTGGAGGGCATGTCCGAACTCGTGGAAGAATGTCTCGGTCTCATCGGGGCTCAGCAGTGCGGGAGCGTCACCTGTTCCGCGGGTAAAGTTGCCCACGATGGTCACGATGGGGATGACCCTCTCGCCGTCCTTGTAATACTGCTCGCGGTAGCCTCCGCACCATGCACCGCCTCTCTTGTAGCCGGGACGGGCGAACATATCCATGAAGATGATGCCGAGGGTGGAGCCGTCAGCGTCCTTGCACTCGAAGGCCTGGGCCTCGGGATGGGGCACCGGCACGTTGTTGAGCTGGGTGAAGGTAATTCCGTAAAGACGGTTGGCCACGTAGAAGATACCCTCACGCACGTTCTCGAACTTGAAGTAGGGCTTCAGCTCATCTTCGGAGAGGTTGAACTTCTCGGCCTTGGCCTTCTCGAAGTAGTATCTCCAGTCGGCGGCTGTCAGTTCACCGTTGACTCCCTGGGCCTTGGCGATGGGATACATGTCGGCAAGCTCACGCCTGGCGGACTTGAGAGCGGGCTTCCAGAGCTGGTCGAGGAGGTTGTAGACAGCCTCGGGGGTCTTGGCCATGCGGTCCTCGAGAACGAACTCGGCATAGTTGTCATAGCCCATGATCTTGGCCTTCTGGTTATAGAGGTTCACCATCTCGACGATTATCGCCTTGTTGTCGTTCTCATCCCCGTTGTTGGCACGGTTGAGATAGCCGTTCAGCAGCTTGGTACGCAGTTCCCGGTTGTCATCATACTGGAGGAAGGGCATTACGCTGGCATTGTCCAGACCGAACACCCACATACCGCCCATGCCTTTCTCCTCGGCACGCTGTGCCGCAGCGTCTATGGCTGCCTGGGGAAGTCCGGCGAGATCGGCCTCGTCATCCACCACGAGGGTGAAGGCAGCTGTCTCCTTCAGCACGTTCTGCTCGAACTTGAGCTGCAGCTCGGAGATGCGGGAGTTGATCTTCTTGAGCTCTTCCTTCTTGTCTGCGGGAAGAGTGGCTCCGGCCCTCTCATATCCTTTGTATGTCTCGGTGAGAAGTCTCATCTGATCGGGCTCGAGATTGAGGTTCTCGCGGTTGTCATAGACGGCCTTGACCCTCTCGTAGAGTTTCTCGTTGAGGGAAATCTCGTTGAAGTGGGCGCTTACCACGGGAGCCAGCTCAGTCTCGATGGCCATCAGCTCGGGGGTGGAGTTGATGGATGTCTCGCTGCCGAAGACGGAGTATACACGGCTGAAAAGACCGCCGGCGTTGTCCAGGGCTACGATGGTATTCTCGAAATCTGGAGCTGCGGGATTGTTGACGATAGCGTCTATCTCCTTGTTGTGCTCCTCGATGGCTGCCAGAACGGCAGGCTTGTAATCATCTATCTGCACTTCTTCGAAAGGAGGGATGCCGAAGGGGGCATCCCACTCCTCGAGAAGAGGATTTTTCCGATTGTCACATGATGTCATCATAAGTGCAAGTGTCAGGATTGCTGTGGAAAATAAAATTTTTTTCATATAAGGTTGGATTATAAGGTTGTCTGTCTTTGTCTATCCGAGGTAACTCTTCAGGAGCTTGCTGCGGTTGCTGTGCCTGAGACGGCGTATGGCCTTCTCCTTTATCTGGCGGACCCTCTCGCGGGTGAGGCCGAACTTCTCGCCTATCTCCTCGAGGGTCATTTCCTGAGTACCGATACCGAAGAAGTCCTTGACGATATCCCTCTCCCTCTCGGTGAGGGTGGACAGGGCGCGCTCGATCTCCTTGTTCAGGGACTCGTTTACCAGACCGCGGTCGGCGTTGGGCGAGTCATTGTTGACCAGCACGTCCAGCAGGCTGTTGTCCTCTCCGTCCACGAAAGGAGCGTCTACGGAAACGTGACGGCCGGATACGCGGAGGGTGTCGGCGATCTTGTCGCGGGGAATGTCGAGAATCTCCGCCAGTTCGTCGGGCGAGGGCATGCGCTCGTTGTCCTGTTCGAACTTCTGGAGAGCCTTGTTGATCTTGTTAAGGGAACCCACCTGGTTCAGAGGCAGACGGACGATCCTGGACTGCTCGGCCAGAGCCTGGAGTATCGACTGGCGTATCCACCACACCGCGTAGGATATGAACTTGAAGCCGCGGGTCTCGTCGAACTTCTCGGCGGCCTTGATAAGACCCAGGTTGCCCTCGTTGATCAGGTCGGGAAGGCTCAGTCCCTGATTCTGGTACTGTTTCGCAACAGAAACGACGAAGCGGAGATTGGCCTTCGTCAGCTTCTCGAGGGCCGCCTGGTCCCCTTTGCGTATTCTCTGTGCCAATTCCACTTCCTCATCCACCCCGATGAGCTCTTCCCTGCCGATCTCCTGGAGATACTTGTCAAGGGAAGCGCTCTCGCGGTTGGTGATTGATTTTGTAATCTTAAGTTGTCTCATTATCTCTATTATAAACCTATTCCGTAGTAATAGAGGTTGCCGGACGGATCGAAGCCCTCGATCAGCAGGGACCTGCGGGCCTTCTTCACCTCGGCGGCCACGTCCTGGGGCGATGCGACAGGATTATTATTGATGTACGTGATAATAAATCCTGGCTTGATGCCTGCGTCACGGACCTTGCCCTTGTCCACGGAAGCCACCTTCACACCGGCCTTCAGCCCGAGTTTCTCAAGTTCCTCGCGGGGTGCGGGGACAAGCTGCGCTCCGAAGAGATTGACATTGCCCTGCTGGTTGTAGGCGTTCATCTCCTGAGTATCCTTGCCTATCAAAGTAACTTTGAGTTTCAAGACTTTGCCGTCACGGGATATCTCCAGCTCGACCTTGTCGCCGGGACTGTGCTGGTTGATTATCTCCTGCACTGCCGTACCCTTGGCCACTGCCGTTCCGTCTATGGACAGAAGGATGTCTCCCTTCTTTACACCTGCCGCCTCAGCGGCACCGCCCTTGACTACCTCAGCTATATATACGCCGTCTGAGGTAGAAAGTTTCATTTCTTCCTTCAAATCCTCGGAATTATTGAGCATGGATATACCCAGCATGGCCCTCTGGACCGAACCGTACTCGCGGAAGTCGGCTGCGATTTTCTTCACCATATTGACAGGGATAGCGAACGAATAGCCTGCGTATGAGCCTGTCTGGGAGATGATTGCGGTATTGATACCGACGAGCTCGCCCTTGATGTTGACCAGGGCTCCGCCACTGTTGCCGGGGTTGACAGCCGCGTCAGTCTGGATAAAGGATTCTATCTTGAACTCACCGGAATAATTGGGCATCGAGCGGCCCTTGGCACTTACGATACCGGCGGTGATGGTCGAGGTCAGACCGTAAGGGCTGCCGATAGCCAGTACCCACTCCCCGAGACGGAGCTCGTCGGAATCACCCATCGGGATGGTGGGCAGCCCCTTGGCGTCCACTTTCAGAAGAGCCACGTCGGTAGCCGGGTCGGTGCCTACGATGTCGGCCTTGAATGTCTTGTTGTCACCTACCGTCACCTCTATCTCGGTGGCGCCGGCGACCACATGGTTGTTGGTCACTATGAAACCGTCCTCGGAGATGATGACGCCCGAACCGGTGCCTACCTGCTCACGCGGTATGGAATTGCCGAATCCGAAGAAGTACTCGAACAGCGACGAGGGGCCCTGGGGCTGCTCGCTCCGCTTGACGACCTTCACAAAAACCACTGCCTTCACAGATGTCTCGGCAGCGTATGTGAAATCGGGGTACTCGCCTGTGATGCTCACATTGCGCACTACCGCACCGGAATCCGGATCCTGATATACATAAGTCTGATTGTCCCCGCCGGAGGTCAGTCTGACGGTGAGGTATCCGGCCAGACCGCCCGCCAGGACGGCAGCCAGAACTATTAGCCAATTTTTCTTTCTCATAATCTGTCAATTTTTACATCTGTTGACAAAATAACTCAAAATATATGCCAAAATTTTTGTACATTTGTCCCCTCAAAGTTAAAAAAACGAAAGATGAACTTTATTGTATCGAGCACTGAACTTTTACGCGGGCTGCTCTCCGGACTGAGAGTGATCTCCAACAAGACTACTACCCCCATACTGGACAATTTCCTCTTCGTTCTGAGGGGGAATTCCCTGGAAGTGACCGCCTCCGACTCCGAGACCACGCTGAGGACCGTCATCCCCGTGGACGAGGTCATGGAAGAGGGATCCGCCGCCGTACCGGCCAAGATACTCACCGACTCCCTCAAGGAGTTCCCGGACATGCCCATTGAGTTCAAGACACTCGAGGACAACAACACCATGCAGATCAGCTGGGCCACAGGTGCGCAGAAGATACCGTTCTTCCCCGCGGACTACTACCCCGAACTTCCCGCACTGGACGAAATGGCAGTCACTGTCACCGTCCCCGCCGAGACCCTCTCCGCAGGACTGGGCTACACCCTCTACGCCACCGCCGACGAGGTGCTCAGGCCGGTCATGAACGGAGTGCTCTTCGACCTCACCCCGGACTCCACGTCCCTGGTGGCCTCCGACTCCCACAAGCTGGTATGCTACACCCGTACCGACATACGCTCCGAGCAGAAGTCGTCTTTCATACTGCCCAAGAAGCCCGCGGCCATCCTCCGCGGCCTGCTCTCCAAGTCAGACAGCGACGTCAAGGTGACCTTCGACGGCAAGAACGCCCATTTCGATTTTGACGGATGCCTGCTCGTAGGCCGTCTGGTGGACGGGACCTATCCCGCCTACAGGACCGTGATTCCGAAGAACAACCAGAACAAGATGCTCATCAGCCGCACCACCCTTCTCAACGCGGCCAAGCGCGTGTCGGTATGCTCGAACCAGGCTACCTCCAGCATGAAGTTCTCCCTGTCGTTCAACACACTTGTCATCTCGGCCCAGGACACCGGATTCTCCATCTCGGCACACGAGACCCTGCCGTGCCAGTACGACGGCGAGCCGATGGACATAGGCTTCAAGTCCACCTTCCTGATAGAGATACTCTCCAACCTGCCCTACGAGGAGATATGCTTCGAGCTGGCCGATCCGGCCCGCGCAGCCCTCATAGTGCCCGCCGAGGACCACAACCCGGACGAGGACATCTGCTCCCTGCTGATGCCCATCCGCATCCCCAACTAACCCTCACGTAAAATGAAACTCAATCTCAAAAACCCCATAATCTTCTTCGACATCGAGAGCACCGGCCTCAATGTCGCCACAGACCGTATCGTAGAGATATCCATGGTCAAGGTCATGCCGGACGGCAGCACCGAGGTCAAGACCCGCAGGATCAACCCTACGATACATATCTCCGAGGAGGCCTCGCGCATCCACGGCATCCACGATGATGACGTCAGGAACGAGCCCACTTTCAGCCAGATAGCCAAGTCCCTGGCCAAATGGATGGAAGGCTGCGACATCGCCGGCTACAACTCCAACAAGTTCGACATTCCCGTCCTCTACGAGGAATTCCTCCGCGCCGGAGTGGACTTCGACTTCCGCAAGCGCAAGCTGGTGGACGTGCAGAACATCTTCCACAAGATGGAGCAGAGGACCCTCTCGGCAGCATACAAGTTCTACTGCCACAAGGACCTGGAGCATGCGCACTCCGCCGAGGCCGACACAGTGGCTACATACGAGATACTGCAGGCCCAGCTGGACAAATACTCCGACACCCTCCAGAACGACATCAACTTCCTGGCCGACTTCTCGTCCAAGACCAAGTTCGCCGACTATGCCGGACGCATCATATACAATGACAAGGACGTGCCTGTCTTCAACTTCGGCAAGCACAAGGGAAAACCCGTAGCAGAAGTGCTCCGCGCCGAGCCCAGCTACTATGCCTGGATGATGAACGGGGACTTCACTCTTGATACCAAGAAAGTCCTCACGGAGATCAAGATAAAGTCCTCCGGCAAGTGAACATCCTCGTCTCTCCTCTGACCGGAGGAAGTTTCTACTTCCGCTCCGACTCTACCCTGATAAGGGCCCTGACAGACTTCTACATACCCGACTACGTGGAAAGCATCTCCGCTGTCCCCGTCATCTGCTTCCGTTCCGAACGGTCCGGGAAATCCGTACTCGAGCAGTTCGCACGGCGGTACCTGGGTCCGTTCTCATGCGGAATAATACTGAAGGCGGTCCTGCGCGGAGACTCCGTCAAGGAAGCCGACCGCATCTTCGTCCAGAATGCCCTGGACTACTCGACCGTCATCCCATACGACCTCATCCCGCTGGACAGGCTGCCTGACAGCATCTCGGCTTCCAGGCCTTTCGTCATCAAGATCAATGGTCTGGAGCGGTGCAGGATAGAGCAGCACCCCGGGATTCAGGAACTAAGCCGCAGATTCGCGGACATCAGCCGGTACTGCTCTGTACGCACCGGGGACATGCTCGCCTTCGAACTGGCACCCGAAGTACCGGTGGGCAGGGAAGAGCACCTGACCGCCACTTTCGGCACAGGCGGCAGCATCAGCATCATCGTAAGGTAGAGCGGTTTATCACGGAGCGCACGGCAGCAGCCGCGGTAGAGAAGGCTATCTGAAGATTATATCCGCCGGTATCCGCATCCAGGTCCATAACCTCCCCTGCAAAATAAAGTCCGGGCACCAGCTTGGACTCCATCGTCTTACGCGATATCTCCTTGAGCGATACCCCTCCGGCCGTCACCACTGCCCGACGGTAATCCACGAAACCCTTTATAGGCATCCGCCAGTTCTTGAGACGGACCGGTAGATTCTGGACCGTAAGGGACGGGGCGGCCTCGACGAACGGCCTTACCGCCTGTAGAGGGAGGAACCTCTCCAGAAAACGGTCCAGGCCCAATCCCGGACGGTATTCCCTTTCGACCCGTGCCTTCAGCTCCGCAGCCGGGACCGCCGGCTTCAGATCGATAACCGCCTCCACCTTCTTCCCCTCCGTCAGGGCCTTGACAGCCCGGCGGCTGACCCTGAACCCCAGGGCGCCCTCCAGTCCTCCGTCCGTGAAAGTCAACTCCCCGAACTCCGTCTGCACCACTCCCCCGTCGACCAGGAGAGAGAGCGAGACGTTGCGCAGGGTTAGTCCTATCAGGGCAAAATTGTATTTCTCCGGCACCAGGGCCGTGAGCGAAGGCATGGTAGGGGTGACAGTATGCCCTAGCCTGCCTGCCAGGCGGTATCCGTCTCCGGTAGAGCCGGTGGCGGGATAAGAGAGCCCGCCGGTGGCTATTATCACCGCCGCAGCGCGGAGACTGCAGGCCGATATCCTCTCTTCCGTCCGCATGACACTCAGCGTCAGGCCGCAGGATGTCCGGTCTATGGAGACCACCTCGCTGTTATATTCCAGGTCAATATTGTCCGAAGAGACAATCCGCCGCAGAAGGGCGTCCCTGACATCAGCGCTGCGGCCTGACTGCGGAAATACCCTCATCCCCCGCTCCACCGTGACAGGCAGGCCAAGGGACTGGAACATGGCGACGGTATCGGTGTTGGAAAATGACATGAAGGCAGGACGGAAAAAGGCGGCGTCGGGATGAATGTGAGGACTCAGTTCCTCCCAGGGACGGGTATTCGTAATATTGCACCGGCCCTTCCCGGTCAGCAGCAGTTTCCTCCCGCACTGACTGTTCTTCTCCATCAGGGCCACCCTCAGGCTGCTGCCCGCCGCAAGCACCGCAGCGGTCATGCCTGCCGCCCCCGCTCCTATTATTACCAGGTCATACTCCTTACATTCGCCCATACCTTGTTCCTATTTTAATTTCAATTTCGCAAAATTAGAATTATTTTCTATATTTGCGACCACATTCAGAAAAAGCCTCTTTAGCTCAGTCGGTAGAGCAGCTCATTCGTAATGAGCAGGTCGTGGGTTCGAGTCCCATGAGAGGCTCCATCCTTTAAACATTCAGCCATGAACATCAGACTATTGATATCAGCCGTGACAGTCCTTGTCTCGGTTCAGGTGCTTTTTGCAGCACCTAAAACCCGTACACTCCAGTCCCCGGACGGACGGCTCGCCGTCACCGTGGAAGTCGGTGAGGCCGTCACCTACAGCATTGCCTTAGACGGGCATACTTTCATACTCCCCTCTCCCGTCTCCATGACTCTCTCGGACGGCAGGGTGCTGGGAAAGGAGAACCTGTCATCCGTACGCTTCAGGACCGCGTCCGTCCGTGACTCCATAGACACTCCGCTGTACAGGCAGGCACGTATCGAGGAGAGTTACAATGCGCTGACCCTGAGCTTTGCCCGTGCGGGATTCGCCCTGGAGTTCAGGGCCTACGACGAGGGCATCGCCTACCGCTTCTCCACTTCCCTGAAGGACAGCATCACCGTAGTCGGCGAGGAAGCCGTATTCAGCTTCGACAAGGACTACCAGGCCTATATCCCCTACAGTTCCAATACCAAGAACCCGTTCCAGACCTCCTTCGAGAGCCAGTACACCGTCTCGCCCCTGAGCGGTTTCGAGAGCGGACGGCTGTCCATCACTCCGCTGCTCGTCGCCCTGGACTCGGGCGAGAAGGTGCTCATCACCGAGTCCGACTTAGAATCATATCCCGGCATGTTCCTGGGCAGTGAGGGCGGCAGCACCCTCCGCGGAGCCTTCGCCGGCCGGCCTACCACCTACGTGGACGGCTACAGATGCCAGGAGAGGATCTTGCGCAACTCCGACACACTGGCCATTACGGCCGGAACACGGACCTATCCCTGGAGAATAGTATCCGTGGCCTCCGACGATACCGAGCTGCCTGTGAATGATCTCGTATGGCTGCTCGGCTCTCCCAGCCGGATTGAGGATCTCTCGTGGATCCGTCCGGGACAGGCCGCCTGGGAATGGTGGAACGACTGGGGCTTCACCGGAGTGGACTTCGAGGCCGGCATCAACACCGACACCTATAAATACATGATCGATTTCGCGGCTGAGCGCGGTATCCCCTACGTAGTGGTGGACGAGGGCTGGTCTCCCCGCACAGGAGGCGACATCATGAAGACGATTCCCGGATTCGACGTGGAGGAAGTGGCCCGCTACGGCAAGTCCAGGGGCGTGGGCGTAATTCTCTGGGCCGTGGCCTACGTTCTGGACGACAAGCTGGAGGAGGCCTGCAGAACCTACTCCGGGATGGGCATCGCCGGCTTCAAGGTGGACTTCATGGACCGCGACGACCAGGAGGTGGTGGAGATGAACTACCGTATCCTCGAGACCGCCGCCAGGTATCACCTGGTAGTGGACCTGCACGGCATGTACAAACCCACCGGACTGAACCGTACCTGGCCCAACCTGCTCAACTACGAGGGCGTCTGGGGTCTCGAACAGATGAAGTGGTCGGATGAGGACATGCTCACTTACGACGTGACATTCCCTTACATCCGCATGGCCGCCGGACCAGTGGACTACACCCAGGGAGCCCTGCGTAATGCTCAGATGAGGAATTTCGCGGCCGTCTACAGCGACCCCATGAGTCAGGGCACCAGGGCGCATCAGGTAGCCCTCTACGTCATCTTCGACTCACCCCTGACCATGCTCTGCGACTCTCCCACGGCATACGTGCGGGAGCAGGAGACCACAGAGTTCATCACGGCCATTCCCACGGTCTACGACGAGACCCGCGTCCTGGCCGGAGAGATCGGCAGATACATCATCACTCAGCGCCGCTCGGGTGACCGCTGGTACATCGGCGGCATCACCGGCACTGAGGCCCGTACACTGACCTTCACCCCCGACCTTCCCGAGGGCAGCTATACCTTCAGGATATTCCGCGACGGTGTCAATGCCGCTTCACGCGGAGAGGACTACCGGATAGAGACCCTGGTGTGGACTGCGGGACAGGAGCTCAGCATAGAGGCTGCGCCGGGCGGAGGATTCGCCATCATCATTGATAGAAAATAATTTAACTTTAACACCTTAGTGACTGTTATCATGAAATCGAGACTTTACATCCCTCTTATACTCGTTGCCCTGAGCTGCGCGATACTGGCCGTGGCCCTGTGGGTCGGCACTTCTGACGGCGACAGCAGCAGCGGCACATCCTCCGATGTCCTGAAGAATATCGCCACGCGGACCAGCATTCGTGCCTATACCTCCGAACCTGTGGACGAGGAGACCGTAACGGCCCTGCTCAAGGCCGGCATGGCGGCTCCCACGGCCATGAACACCCAGCCCTGGTTTTTCTACGTGGTACGCGACCGGGAGCTTATGAAGTCGCTGGCCGAGGTGCTGCCGTACGCCAAGATGGCAGCCGACGCAGCCGTGCTCATCGTGCCCTGCGGAGACCGGGAGCGGTTCCTGACCGGAGAGGGCATGACCTACTGGGTACAGGACGTGTCCGCCGCTACCGAGAACATCCTGCTGGCGGCTCACGCCATGGGACTCGGGGCCGTATGGACCGGGGTCTACCCTGTACGGGACCGCATCGCCGATGTCTCCCGCATCCTGGAGATGGATGAGAACCATGTGCCGCTCTGCGTCATTCCCATCGGCTGGCCGGCTGACAATCCGGAGCCCAAGGACAAATGGGATCCCGACAAGGTTATCTACAGATAGACGTATTTCTTTTCCCTTCAGCACTGTACGGATCAACCGACTGCGGCACGTTGTATGATTCTTATACAATTTTCAAAAAATTAGACACTTTGCGTGTAAAAATTTTACAATTAGCCATTTTACAGAATTAGCTAATTTATTGTGTTTGAATGCGTTATGACTTTTGGCACAGTTTTGGCTACATCTTCGAGACACAAGATAATACGCTAAAACATGAAGTCTTTTCTCCGATTCATCTCACGCAACAGCCTCTACACGGTTATAGAGGTGGCGGGCATGGCCATTGCCCTGGCATTCATCATTTTCATCGGGACATACGTAACTCAGGAGAGCAGTTACGACACGTTCGTCGGCGAGGATATCTACATCGGTTCGGATTCTGAGTTCTTCGGTCTCAGCGGGACTATCAAAGGGTCTGTCGAGGGGCGCTATCCGGACATTGAGGCCATCTGCCGGCTGATCGGCACCAAGTCCCTCAACGGACTGGACCTGAGCACTTCGATAGGCGACGAGACCCTGGTGCAGAATGCCCTGTGTGTGGATTCCAACTTTCTGTCGCTCATCCCCGTACCAATGGTCTCCGGAGACAGAGGCAGTGCGCTTGAGGCCACCGGATCGGTCATCATCTCCCGTTCCTTTGCCGACCAATGGTTCCCCGAGGGCAATGCCGTGGGCAACAGCGTGGACATCACAGCCGGTGGGGAAAAAGCCAGTCTGCTGGTCACCGGCATATTCGAGGATATGGAGCGGACCGTGCTGCCGCAGTGCGATATGATCTACCGCCTGGACTTATTGGAGAGATACGTTCCATACCTGACCCGTAACGGCAACGGCACGACGGTAACCCTCTACAAGATACGCGAAGGAGCTGACCTTAGCACCATCAGCCGGGAAATTCTGGGAATACTGAAAGAGAGCGACGCTCTCTATATGTCCGGTATCTGCACTGAATACCGCCTGATCCCTTTCAAGGAGGTGCACTACGGAAGCGGGGCCAATTACCCCTTCCCCTTCGAGAACATCGTAAACCGGGACATGCTGCGGCTCTTCACCGCCGCCGGAGTGCTGCTGCTGGTATTTGCCCTGCTCAACTACATCTCGCTGACCACAGCCCAGGTGGGATTCAGAGTCAGGGAGATGGCGACCCGCAGGCTGATAGGTTCCTCCCGCGCAGGTATCATCCTCCGCTACATCGGAGAGTCCTTGGCCGTGACTGCCGTGGCCTTCATACTCGGATTTATCCTCGCCGAGGCCACCTCTCCCCTCTTCAACACCCTCATCGGCAAGACCTACAGCCCGCTCGCGTCCCTTACCTGGGGCACGGCCGCACTGTGGGCCGGAGTCATCGTGCTGCTGTCAGTCATCGCCGGCATCATCCCAGCCATGATGGTGTCGCGCTACAGGCCGATAGACATCGTCCGGGGCGAGTTCTCGAGGGCGAGCAAGATGATACTCGGAAGGATTTTCCTGGTAGTCCAGAACGTCGCCGCCATCGGAGCCGTAGCCATCTCCATTGCCATGTTTCTGCAGCTGCGCCACATGGTGGAGAAGCCCATGGGCTATACCAGAGACTCCCTTGTAGACGTGACTGCCTCCAATACTCAGAATCCCGACGACTTCCTCAAGGACCGTCTGAAGTCCCTGCCGTGCGTGGCGGAAGTGGGATGGACACAGGGCTGTCCGGCGGGCGGGCGCAGAAGCTCGTGGGGTATGGAACTCGACGGCAACCGCTACAGCGTAGTCATGTTTGACGGAGACACCACGGCTCTGCGCCTGCTGGGAGTGAGAGTCCTCAGCCAGAATGCAGAGCCCCTGCCCGGCACATTTTACTTTACCCGCAGGACTGCCGCCGCTTTAGGGATGGACATGAATACGACTCTGTTCGAATATGACTACGGTGCCATCAACGTCTGCGGTATCATCGACGACCTGTGGATGGGCAACGCCAACTCCACCGACAACGACATGCTGATATGGACCGTACAGCCGTCGGAGCCCCAGTCGCTCGGCAACATGATATCCCTGGTCGTGAAAGTCAACGGAGACCCGGATGATGCTGTCCGCACGATACAGGAATTCTACGCCCGCGAGAAACCGGACCTGAGCGTCACCGTAGAGACCTACGAGAACATCTACCGCCGCACTTACACCGCCGAGGACCGCAGCCTCAGGATCACCGGCCTTTTCGCCCTGCTCACCATCGTCCTGACAGTCATGGCCATGGTCGCCATGAGCACCTACTACGCCCGACAGAGAGCCAAGAGCACAGCCGTCCGCAAGATTATGGGCTGCTCGCGGACGGAAATCTATACCCATACGCTCGCCAGCTTCCTGTCCGCATCGCTGATTGCCGCGGTGATAGCCATTCCCCTGATTTACACCTACACAGGACGGTGGCTGCAGACCTACTCATACCACATAGGCAACTATTGGTGGATATACCTGCTGGCGCTGCTCATCGTGGCGGCTATCGCTGCTCTCGCCATTACCTACAGGGCCGTGCAGCTGATGAATACAAATCCTGCCATTGCTCTTCGCAAAGACTGATTTGTGCCAGAAAAGGCAAAATGCTGCGTTGTCTTCGGTATCATGGCTCAGTCATTTACGCCAAGTAAACTCCTTCGCCATGAACCTTGACGCCTTGCATTTTGCCTTTTCTGACACAAATAGAGTTCGGCACGATTTTTTCAATGTCATACGGCATCAGTTATTAAACAGTTTTTAAATGGGTTTAGAAATTCTACTAATCGTCGTCATCGCCATCGCCGGCATGATAGTGCAGGGCAGACTGCAGAAGGTATTTGACAAATATTCCAGAGTGATGTTCCACGGAGGGCTCACCGGCCGGGAAGTAGCGGAGAAAATGCTGCGGGACCACGGCATCCGCGACGTGCGGGTAACCAATGTCAGCGGCCATCTCACCGACCACTACAATCCTGCCAACAAGACCCTGAATCTCTCCGACTCGGTATACAACAGCAACAGCGTGGCAGCAGCGGCCGTAGCAGCCCACGAGTGCGGACACGCCGTACAGCACGCGGAGGGCTACGCCTTCCTGAAGATGCGCTCGGCCCTCGTGCCCATCGTGCAGTTCTCCTCGATGTTCGCCCAGATAGTGATTATCCTGGGACTGATCATGATGACTGCCTTCCCTGCCCTCTACTGGATAGGCATCGCGATGTTCTTCATGATCTTCCTCTTCAGCGCCATCACACTCCCGGTGGAGTACAATGCCTCGGCCCGCGCCCTCGCCTGGCTGGAGCGCTCCAACACTCTCTCCACCGTCGAGCTGGACCAGGCCCGCACCACCCTCCGCTGGGCTGCACGCACCTATCTCGTCGCCGCCCTCAGTGCCCTGGCCTCCCTCGTATATTATTTGGGATTCAGGCGCAGTGAATAATTGCGGTTTTTAAAAACGCACACCAGTAATAGTCATATATGGATATTTGTTTGTATATTTGCAAAAGAATAGCAATATATGACTACATGGACAATCTTTCTTATACTACCAACCAGGACATCATCGCCCTCCTTTGCCAGCGTTTGAAGGAGTACCGTCTTGCCGCCCGCATAAGCCAAAGGGAAATGGCGGAGAAGTCCGGCGTAAGCCTGACCACCATCAGCCATCTCGAACAGGGGATGAACCGGAACATCACGCTCAACAATTTCATTTCGCTTCTGCGGGTGCTTGGCATGGAACAGCGTTTGTCCGACCTGCTGCCCGAACTGCCTGTGCCCCCGATGGCCTTGAAACAGATGAACAAGTACATACCCAAACGAGTAAGGAGGAGCTACCATGATACAGAATCTTGACGTTTTCCTTTGGAACCGGAAAGTAGGCTCGCTGGTCGCCTACAAGGAAAGATACACGGAAAAGATATGCTTCTACTTCGACCGCGACTTTCTCGGCAGTGGATACGACATCGCGCCCTTACGGGCCTCCATCCATAGCGTTTCCGTCATGAACGGTTTGCCCGTGTACGGTGATGACGGGAAACTCTTCGGAGGGCTGCCCTCTTTCATCGCGGACTCATTGCCTGACCACTGGGGCAACAAGGTGTTCAACGAATGGGCGAAAATGCGCCGCATCAGCACAAGGGACCTGTCCGTCCTCGACCGCCTGGCGTACATCGGCCGAAGAGGCATGGGCGCGCTGGAGTACCTGCCTCCGGCTGCCGAAGAAATGGAACAACCTTTCAAAGTGGAGATAGCCGAGCTTTACAGGCTGGCACAGTCTGCATTGAACGAGGCTAAGAACTTTAAAGCCGAGATGCAGCCCGACTTCCTGATAGAGAGCCTGTTCAAGGTAGGCACATCCGCAGGCGGACGCAGGCCCAAAGCCATCATCAACCTTAATCCGGAGACGGGCGAATGCTATTCCGGTCAGGTTGCCGCGCCCGCACCCGGATATGTTCCCATGATTGTCAAGTTCGACGAACACTCGGAGATTCCCACCACACGCATCGAGTACAGCTACTACCTCATGGCAAAAGATGCCGGCCTGCACATGATGCCGTCGCGCCTCGCGGAAGGAGAACAGGCCGCGCATTTCCTGACAGAGCGGTTTGACCGCAAGGAAGGGAAAAAGGTGCATGTGCAGACACTGGCCGCCATGAACCCTACCGCGAATAGTTACGAAAGCCTGTTCGACACGGCCTGCCGGATTGGTATTCTGCCTGCTGAACTCAAGCAGCTGTTTCTCCTGACGGTCATGAATGTAACAGGCGGAAATGTGGACGACCATAACAAAAACTTCAGTTTCCTGATGAATGACGACGGCGTGTGGCATGTCGCCCCGGCATACGATTACACGTTTTCCGTCGATCCGTCCGCACCGGAATATGTGAACCGTCACAGCATGACAGTATGCAACAAGAACTGCGACATCGGGCGCGGCGACCTGCTCGAACTGGCCAAACACTACAATATCAAGGGATCCGACGCCCTCATAGACAAAGCCGTCGGTGTTGTCTCCCGCTATGAACATTATGCACGGCAGGCAGGGATAGATGGATATTGGCTACAGAAAATAAAAGAGGAGACAAGTTTCCGGATAGAAAACATGTCTGAAACGACACGGCGCAAAGGCTATTAGGCTTTATCCTTTTGACCTGCAGCCAGTAGCATTTCTGTCAAACCTCTCAGAAAAGAAGAAATAAACGGTAATCACTGCAGCACCCGCTGTTGTGTAAAGAAATGAGAAACAGGTACTTACTAAAATAATGCGTATTTTCTGCGCATATCGTAACGCCCGGAAAGAACACACCGGAATCACATATTGATGAATATCAAGAACTTACAAATACGCACCGCTCCCCTACTTACCATTACCGTCACGGACTGCCTCCCGACTCTACATTTTCATGACACGACTGCTTCCACAACGGCAGCGTTTCCCGCAATTCACTGCCATTGTAGAAAATGGAGAAGCGGTGAATGTGGCTCAGAACGCCTGTAGTGGCGATCTGCGTCCTCAGCGGCTTCCACAACGGCAGCATTTTCCGCAATTCACTGCCGTTGCGGGAGGATGGGAGGAAAGATTTACAGATATTGCTTAGTGACTGAGCGTGGGGCGGAAAAGACACCGGAAGGGACGCCGGAATAGAGGAGCTCGCCGCCGGAGCCGCCGCCGGAGGGGCCGAGCTCGATGAACCAGTCGGCGGACTTGATGAGGTCAGTGTTGTGCTCAACGAGGATGACGGTGTTGCCGGCCGAGACCATTGAGCGGAACAAGCGGCCGATATGTTCCACATCCTTGAAATGCAGGCCGTCCGTCGGCTCGTCGAGGATGAATATCCTGCGGCTCTGACCGAGGCGGGAGGCCAGCTTCATGCGCTGGAGCTCACCGCCGGAGAGAGTAGACAGAGCCTGATTCAGATGCAGATAGACCAGCCCGACATCCATCAGCGGCCGCAGCTTCTCCTCTATCACCGTACCGGCGAAATAGCGTGAGGCCACCCTGACTGTCATATCCATAACCTGAGCGATATTGCACTCCCCGCGGATCTTATATTGCAGAGCCTCGGGCGAATAGCGCAGACCTCCGCAGGCCTCGCAGACCGTCTCCACCGAATCCATGAATGCCATCTCGGAGACGATTACCCCCTTGCCGCCGCAGACCGGACAGCCGCCCTTCGAATTGAAGGCGAACCAGTCCGCGCTGACCTTATTTTCCTTGGCGAAAATCTTCCGGATGTCGTCGGCCACGCCCATATAGGTAGCCGGTGTGGAGCGGAGGGATGCTCCGATATTTTTCTGACTGATGTACTCGATGTCCTCCTGCACCGGATATGCATCCATCAGGCACTGGATCAGCGAGCTCTTGCCCGAGCCGGCCACTCCTGCCACGACTGTCAGCACCCCGAGGGGGAAATCCACCGAAATGTGCTTGAGATTGTGCAGCGAGGCATTCTCCACCTTGAAGAAGGACTTGGGCTGCAGCGGAGCCGGATTGAAATCCGAGGTCATCTCCAACATACGGCCGGTATCGGTGCCGCTCTTCAGCAGACCATCGAGCGGACCCTCATACATTATCCGGCCGCCCTCCATCCCGGCACCGGGTCCCATGTCCACGATGTGGTCCGCGATACGGATCATCTCCTTGTGGTGCTCGACGAGCAGGACCGTATTGCCGTGGTCGCGGAGCTTGCGGACCGAGTTCTTGAGCAGGGCGATGTCGTGGTTGTGCAGACCGACGCTGGGCTCGTCAAGGATGTAGAGCAGGTCGGAGAGGGACGAGTTGATGTACTTGGCTATCTTGCATCTCTGGGCCTCGCCGCCGGAGAGCGTACCCACCGAACGGTCTAAGGTCAGGTATCCCAGGCCTATCTCCTCCAGGGCTTCTAGCCGACGGAGCACAGCCTGCCTTATGTCCTGGGCCAGCGGACTCTCAAGCATGCCGCCCGGCTGAGGCTCTGCCAGCCACTGACGCAGTTCCGACACCGACATGGCCGTCACTTCCGCGATGTTCTTCCCGTCTATGCGGCAGGTGAGCACCTTGGGGTTGAGCCGGGTACCGCCGCAGTCTGGGCAGATACCGGTGCGGAGCATGGGGTCCAGGACCTTGCGGTGCAGCAGGCCTTCCTCGGAGTTGATGATGCTGCGGTACATGCGGGGCACCAGTCCCTCGTATTTGGCTGTCTTGGGCCAGTTCGACGGAGGGTTCTTGAGGCGGATCTGGGGCGAATAGAGGAAGAGGTCCAGTTCCTCGGGGGTGTAGTCGCGTATCTTCTTGTCGAGGTCGAACAGGCCGCTGTGGGCGTAGCGGATCCATCTCCAGCCGCCTTTGTGGAAGGCAATGTAGTGGATGGTATCCTCGTCATTGAGGCTCTTGTCGAAGTCCACCAGCTTGTGGATGTCCAGCTCGCGTATCTCTCCCAGGCCGGAGCAACGGGGGCAGCTGCCCTGCGGATGGTTGAAGGAAAATGTATCGGAATATCCTACGAAGGGCTGTCCGACGCGGGAAAAGAGTAGCCGCAGCAATGGGTGAATGTCCGTGTAGGTCGCTACCGTCGAGCGGGAGTTGGAGGCCGGTTTCTTCTGGTCAATGACTATCGCTACGGGCAGGTTCTCCACGCTGCCGACATGGGGACGGCCGTACTTCGGGAGGTACTGCTGCACGAACGACGGGAAGGTATCGTTGAGTTCGCGGCGCGACTTGGCCGCCACCGTATCCAGCACCAGCGAGGACTTGCCTGAGCCGGACACTCCGGTAAACACCGTTACCCGATATTTCGGGATGCGCAGCGAGACATGCTGCAGGTTGTTCTCGCACGCATCGTTAATCGTTATGTATTCTCTGTCTGTCATAATTCGTAAATCTATTCACCTAAACCGCAGTGGCACCTAATCACGGGAAACGCTGCCGTTGTGGATGCCGTCGGAAACGCACACCGCCTCTACAGGCATTCTGGGCCGCATCACCTGTCTCTCTTCTCGCCGCAACGGCACCGAATCGCGGAAAACGCTGCCGTTGTGGAGGCCGCCGGAAACACATACCGTCTCTACAGGCATTCTGGGCCGCATCACCGGTCTCTCCTCTTGCAGCAACGGCACCGAATCACGGGAAACGCTGCCGTTGTGGTGGTTCTAAACCGCCATCAGGGAGTGCTGCCTCCCGGAGGTACGCGCTTCGCGCTATCCCTCCCACGCCTGTCGGCGTGGGCCCCTCCCGTTCACGGAGCCACGGGCGGCTACGCCTCCGGGAGGCAGCACTCCCTGATGGCTCGAGCAATTATTCGCCGGCCAGCACCTTGACGATTATCTCATCAACAGTGGAGCAGAAGCACGGTATGGCCGCATCGGCCGCTGACATGAAGCCTCGGGAAGCCATCGTCTCGAAAAGTCCGCGCAAACAGTCGTAATAACCGTCGGTATTGAGGATAAACACCGGCTTGGCGTGCTCCCGGAGCTGATGTCCGAGCAACCAGCAGAACAGCTCGTGCATGGTGCCGTAGCTGCCGGGCAGGACGATGCAGGCCTGACTGAGCTCCGTCATCCTGGCCACACGGGACGCCAGGTCCGGAGTCTCTATCATCTCCGCGAGCCCCTGCGCCCGTACCTCTATCCGGCGGTCCTGCGACTCCTTCTTGCCCTTGAAATTCTTCGGGAAGACCCCGGTCACCCGGCCGCCTGCCTGTATTGCCGCAGACGCCATTGTCCACATTGTGCCCACAGAGGCTCCTCCGTAGACTATCTCCACACCGGCCTGAGCCAGACGCCGTCCGAGCTCAGCCGCATTCTCCGCATACACCGGCGAGTTTCCGGCCGCCGAACCGAGGTATATTGTAACCTTATGTATCATATCTTATAATAACTATTCTGAAATAACTCCGCTGCCGAGCATCTCCAGGTCCTGGGGAGCATACCACACAGCGAACTGCCCGGGAGTAATGCCCCTCTGAGGCTCCTCGAAGACGATGTATATCCCGTCATCCAGACAATGCAGGGCAGCCTGCTGCAGGGGCTGGCGGTAACGGACGCGAACCAGGTAGCGGCGCACCTCCCCGGGTGCCATCCGGAGGTCCGGGCGGATCCAGTGAACCTCGTCGGCATTGATCTTCAGTGCCTTCCGCATAAGGCCCGGATGCTCGTGCCCCTCCCCTACGTAGATGGTATTGGTGGCAATGGATGTGTCGAGGATAAATATCGGCTCGCGGTGCCCTCCGATGTTCAGGCCCTTGCGCTGACCGATGGTGTAGTACTGGGCGCCGATGTGGGTGCCTATCTTCCTGCCGTCGCTCTCCCGGTAGTGGTAGGCGAGGGCGAGGGCCCTGACTTCCGACGGGCCGAGGGCGGTGATGTCCGCCGCATCCGGATCAGACGTGGCGGCGGTGTACCCGGGATATTCCGCCCTGATATTGTCATAGAAATCCCGGAAAATCTCCACCACATTGCCCTCTCTCGACGCCAGCTTCTGCTGCAGGAACACCGGCAGATCGACCTTCCCCACGAAGCAGATGCCCTGCGAATCCTTTTTCTCCGCGCTGGGCAGACCGGCCTCACGGGCCAGGCGGCGGACCTCCGGCTTGACGATGTCGCCTATCGGAAAGAGGGCGGCGGAGAGCTGTTCCTGGGTCAGCTGGCAGAGGAAGTAGCTCTGGTCCTTGTTGCCGTCAGCTCCGGCCAGGATGCGGTAGACAGGCTTTCCGTCCGGGCCGGCCGTCACGTCCTTGCGGCAGTAGTGTCCGGTGGCCACATAGTCGGCCCCGAGGTCGCGGGCGGCTTTCAGGAAGGCGTCGAACTTGATCTCGCTGTTGCAGAGCACGTCCGGATTGGGGGTGCGGCCCTTGGAATATTCCGAGAACATGTAGTCCACCACCCTGTGCCGGTAGGTGTCCGACAGGTCGATGAACTCGAAGGGTATGCCTATCTTCCGGGCCACCATCTCGGCCACCTTGCGGTCTTCTTCCCACTCGCATTCCCCGTGCAGGGTGCCGGTGACATCGTGCCAGTTCTGCATGAAGAGGGCAAACACGTCGTATCCGGCCCGGGCCAGCAGCAGGGCGGCCACCGACGAGTCCACTCCGCCGGAGAGGCCCACGGCTATTTTCTTGCCCCTGAGATCATCTTTCAGTTCCATTCCTAAGCGTAGATTTTCAAAAATTCTGTGCAAATGTAGAAAATTTGGCGAAAATGTATATCTTTGCACTCGGGTAAGTCTTACACGACCAGCTCCCATCCAACCTCCCCAGGGCCGGAAGGCAGCAAGGACACGATGGTCGTAGCGGTGCGATGTAATCAGCTTACCCTTTTTTTTAAACAAGTACCCCTAATCCGCCGAACACCATGAGAACTGTCACCCATCTTATCTGCATCTGTACCTCAGCCCTTCTGCTGGCCGCATCCTGCTCCCCGAAAGTTGACTCCGACGGCATCCGCGTCATAGACGCCGACCTGACCGGCAAGGAGATTACCGATATCAGCCTGACAGACCTGGCCAAGACCGTTCTGGAATTCTCTGAGGAGAGCATCATCGGAGGCATCAAGGACCTGGTCTGCACTGACGACGGGGGCTACATCATAGCTTCGGGTACTGCGGGCAACTACCGCCTGATGCAGTTTGACCGCGACGGCCGGTACATCCGCGACATCAGCCACCAGGGCCGCGGACCGGGCGAGTACCTGAACATCACCTCCATCTTCATGCTCGGGGACACTCTTAACGTCGGTTCGTTCCAGGGCTTCAACCACAGCCTGCAGCGCTACATCATCTCCCCCGGCGGCTACACCGTCATCCCCGGCACCGAGAGCGGCGACATCAGATATGGAATCATCTACATGACCGCCACACCGGACATCCCCGGCAGATACATCGTCAAGCATATCTGGAACGGCACACCCGGATTCAGCACCCCGCTCTACGGCATATACGACAGGGACTGGAACGTAGTGGACACCTCCGAGGTCAAATATCCCGCAGGAGGTTACAGCACCGCTTTCCCTTTCTCTCACGTGGACAGAAGCATATACATGGCCTTCATCGGTTCCGACACCATCTACAGGGCTGACGGAGAGCGCATCACCCCGGCCATCATCTACGACTTCGGCCAGAGCGGCCTGCCCGCCGACATCAAGTACAACTTCGCCAACCGCTTCGAGTACAACCGCTCGCATCCCGATGACAGCACGCACCTTTTCCACAACTGCTCTTTGATTTCCGAAGACAAGGTCTACGCCTGCATGAGCACGGCCAGTTCGGTGCTGATAATGGTCCATGACCTGCGCAGCGGCAAATCCAAATTCTACCGCATACTCGGCGAAGACGGAGAACCCGCCGGTCTGTACTACATGTTCAATGCCCCCGACGGCAGGTCATACGGTATCTTCATGCCCTCCGGGGAAAGTGAGCAGAATCCGGCCGTCTATGGCCTTTCCTCCCTATAGACCGTTGAAAATAAACGGCAGAATATCCTCTACACAGGAAAATACGACAATACGGCTGAGGCCTCCCACGATGACACGGACGGGGGCCTCGGCTCTTTTCTGGGACTCGGCGAGGACCTGACGGCAGGCTCCGCAGGGCCAGGCCGGCTCGGGGAGCATCCGGCCGCCGCGACAGGCTGTTATGGCAATGGCCCTTACGGCCAAACGGGGATACTGCGCATGGGCCGCGAAGAGGGCGGTCCGCTCGGCGCAGAGGCCCGAGGGAAATGCCGAATTCTCCTGATTGGCCCCGGTGACCACCGTACCATCCGAAAGGAGCACCGCCGCTCCCACATTGTACTTGGAATAAGGGGCATACGAGCCTTCAGTCGCCTCGACCGCCCTTTCCAGCAGCGAGCGGTCCGCCTCCTCCATCTCAGCCATCGAGGCATATTCCTGATAATCTATCGTGAGTCTTTTCTGTGCCATGGCATTTATCATTTATTGCTTTGACGAGACAAATTTAACAATTCCGCCGGGAATTTTCTAACTTTGACTTAATAACTATTTGTAACAGTCGCTTTATGGGCGGAGCACCTTTCCAGGCTAAATCTGAAGTCTCTATCGTCAAGGTATTCCCGGCTTTTATCCAATCGTTCCCGAAAACAGTTATGGCCAGGTCTCACGCTGTCGACCGGACACATTGCCACAATGCTCTGGCTGAGGCTTTCACTGGAATCCCTGTATGTTTCACCTGAATTAACACTTTACATTTTAGTTGAGATGCATGCGTCTTATGATAAGTGAATGCGCTTTAGGTAATAATATGTTAAGTGTCGTCATTTAACATTTTTCACAAAATGCAATATCCAGCTACCAAGCTGTTGCAACATACTAAAATGTAAAGTGATGATGCGGCAGTCGTAAACGGCTTTAGCTTTCAGACAGCCCCCTTCGAGATACTGATAGCCGGACAGCCACACGGTCATGCAGCCACATAGTCATGCAGCCACATAGTCATGCAGCCATGCCGCCACACAGCCATACAGCCATACAGCCATACAGCCATACAGCCACTGTCTGTTATGCTCATTTTTTCATATTACCGTATTCCACAGTAACTTACGCTGAACTGGCGACTTACAACTCGTCAGGGTGAAAATATGCTGACCGCGGAATAACCCTGCCACACAGCTCTTTCCTGGCGCATTTATAATGAGCACGTGTCACAGAGTAGTGTTCTGTCTGTTGTCGGCATAACCATGTAATCACATGTTATCCAGATAAATACAAAAAACGGTTATTTACAGACTGCGGGCGGTGTGGAAAGAATCATTTTAGACTTCGCCGCATATATTGTTGCGCCTCAGCAGTGCTGATTGAACAAGTTCATTTGCATTGCTCTCGGCTTGGACATATATTTGACCTGCGGCCAGATATACTGTGGCGCCTCGGCAGAGCAAATTTATTTGCTCTGCGCTCGGCTTCTGCGTACATTTGTACTATGGATTGGGATTTTATCATACACTGCATACTGGCCGTGGGGCTGTCGGCGGCTCTGATTGCACTGATGGACAGCCGCATTAAACTGAGGAAGGAGCGGCGGAAGACATCGATGTTCTACGGCATTTCCAGGGACTTAGAGGGGGACACATGGAAACAGAAGGACATTATCGAGGAGCAGAACGGTACGATACTGGAGCAGGACAGTACGATTCAGGAACAAAGCAGCACCATACGGGAGCAAATGCACGAGATTGAGAGCCTCGGGGCAGAACTGAAGGAGAGCAGGGCCATGGCCAAGATGCTGCTGGAACGCGCTCAGGACGGCCAGGGCAGACTCACCGCCTTCACAGAGCGGCTGCTGATGCTCATCGACGAAACAGCCAACGTCCACTACGAAAGCGCATCCAGCCCCGCAACCCTCAGCCGCAGACTCAAGGAAACCCTTCAGACCGGACTCACCGGCCGCGAAGCACTGGAGCAGATCGGCGACCTCATCGAGACCTCCTACCCCGGCTTTCTCAGCGGACTCTTCGACGACTTTCCATGGCTGACCGACGACGACCGCCTGCTCATCTGCCTGATGTGCTGCGGCCTCTCCCCCAACGCCGCCAGCGTCATCCTCGACCGCGACCTCAACCGCCTCAACAAATGGAAGACATCTCTCGCCAGGCAGATGGGCCTCTCCACCCGCCTCTCCAAATACCTCAAGGACCGGCTGGCCTCCTGCCGCTGCGCATAACCTCACTGGAAGGCCTGTATACCACATCTTGCCTTGCTTGCCACCTCTTTAACTCTACCCCTTAGCATCTACCCCTTCTCACCATTTCCACCTTCCGAAGGTGCGTCAATTTCCCGCTTTTTCTGCTCACCTTCCGAAGGTTAGTAGATGCACCACCGCCACGAGAACGCCTGCTGCTGCTTTTTCCAGCACCACACGCCTTTTCCACCTTCCGAAGGTGAGTCAATTTCCCGCTTTTTCTGCTCACCTTCCGAAGGTGAGTAGATGGCCTTGCACTCCGCTCAAGAAGGTGACGGGTAAACGGCACTTTCGCCGGCACCTTCCGGATGGCCGAAGGCAGGAATACTGATGGAGGACGCACATCACATAAATGCCACATAAACGCGATGAGAAAAAACTTCCGCAATGGCATAGATTGTGGCTGAAAATCATGGGCTGCCGTTTAGAAAAAACTTCCGGGGCTTGCCAGGCGTGGAAACGGTACTTAATTTTGCGGCCGACTGCTGCAGGCATACAACTGGCAAACAGTTGACGACAGCAGACAGACAATGAACAGAGAACGAACAAACTGCGAAATGAAAGTGTACAGAGGGTGAACAAACAACGAACAAATAGTGAACAGATAACAAAAGTTAACAACAGACAACAAACAGCGAACAGCAAACAACAGACAACAGACAGCAGACAACAAACAGCAAACAGCAGACAACAAACAGCGAACAACAGACAGCAGACAACAATCAGCGAACAGCAAACAACAAACAACTAACACACCGCCATGAGACGCATACACTTCAACCGCCACACTCTCTTTTCCACCGTCTTGAATGTAACGGGACTGACCCTCGCCCTCTCTGTATTCATGATACTGATGGTGCAGGTGATGTATGACTGGAGATACGACAGATGCTGGCCCGGACACGAAAAGATATACCGGCTGGAATATGCCGCCCAGGAAGACCTTAGTTCCTACAGCGTGAACTGGTCGAGACCTATGATTAACACGCTGAAGGATGCGTTGCCCCAGGCCGAGGCTGTCGGCACATATCTGTACAGCAAAGGGCAGAGTGCTCCTATGCGTGAGACCGGGACGGACAATCCGGGAATCACACTCAGGTACGCAGACTGCGACTACGGGCTGCTGAGGGTATTCCCATTCGAGTTCACCGAGGGCGACACATCGCTGTTCAAGGCTCCCCGGACTGCCGTAATTTCCGAAAATGGAGCGGAGAAGCTGTTCGGCAGCGATTCTCCCATAGGCAGGGAGGTGGAATTCGCCTCTCCGGCCACAGTCCGGTTCCTTCCAAGGAAGTTCACTATCGTGGGGGTGTTCAAGGATTTCCCGAAGAACTCCAGTGTGGACAACGAAGTCATAATCAATATCGGGGACTTTTCCATCAACAATTATGGGGAGTGGGCCTACTACTGTTATGTCAGGACTTCCGACCATGAAGGGCTTCAGTCAGCACTGGATGAATATGCAGACAAGTTGTCCGGAGGGCAAGAGGATTCCGGATTCAGGGGATTCCGGATCACTGGCCTGCACGATGCGTACTACAACTACAATTTCCCTCCTGACAACATCGCCAAGGGCAACCGCAGCACCACCATCACACTATTCTCCGTCGCCATCCTCATCCTGCTGATTGCAGCCATCAATTTCATCAACTTTTCTATGGCGGCAGTGCCTTTCCGCATCAAGAGTCTCAATACCAGAAGAGTAATCGGAGCGACACGCGGAACCCTGATATGGCGGCAGCTCGGCTCGACACTCTTGCTGGTACTGGCCGCTTTTGTCCTCAGCGCAGGAGTGATGTCCGTCGCCGCGACCACAGGCATTGCCTCGTACATCTCCGGTTCGCTGAAAGTCCAGGACAACCCTGCCGTGCTCCTTATCGGCCTGGGCGCTGCCGTGACCACTGCCCTGGCCGCAGGGATTTTCCCCGCCCGCTACAGCACCTCGTTCAACCCGGCGATGGTGCTCAAAGGCTCATTTTCCCTCTCCGCCCGGGGCCGGAATCTGCGCACGGTGCTCGTCAGCATACAGTACCTGATCTCTTTCATCCTGATTATCTGCGCACTGTTCATCACCCTGCAGGTAAGATACATGAAAGGGTTCGACATGGGCTACGACCGGGAACATATCGTGGAGTTCAGCCTTCCAAACGAATCGGCAGTAAGGCGGGAGACTCTTAAAGAAATGCTGCTCGGAAACCCGGCCATCACCGACGTGACCTTCTCCGCCTACTCCATCGCCTCGGAGACAAAGATGCCCTGGGGCCGTCAGTACAACGGAGAGCCGGTACAGGTAGAATGCCTGCCCGTAGACCGCAATTTCATTTCCTTCTTCGGTCTGGAACTGATCGGCGGAAGGGACTTCCTCCCATCCGATAACAACAATCCGGACGGCACGATGATAGTAAACGGGACTTTTCTCAGCATGCATCCATTCTACCAGATCGGTTCCGGATTCCCGGGACACTCCAGCGGCTATGCGACTATAATCGGCTCCATCAGAGATTTCAACTTCAAGCCCCTGCAGCACAGTATCGGTCCTTTCTGCCTGTACAACTTCGGAAGCACCCCCTGGTGGCCGCTGCGGACGGGATATGCCAGAATAATTCCAGGCGACATTCCCGCCACATTCGGATTCATCCGGCAAAAGATACAGGAGACAGCCCCCTCCGTCAATGCCGAGGACATAGACATCCACTTCCTGGACGACACCGTCGGAAGCCTCTACGCCAAGGAGGACAGGCTGGGCCGCGTCATCACCACCGCATCCTGGATATCCCTGCTGATCTCAGTCATCGGCATCCTCGGCCTCGTGTACTTCGAGACGCAGTTCCGCCGCAAGGAGATAGCCGTCCGCCGCGTGCACGGGGCATCGGTAGCGGAGATTCTCACCATGATCAACCGCTACTACCTGACCATCACCCTCATCTGCTTCATCCTGACCGCCCCCGTCTCCTTCATCATCATCCGCAAGTGGGTGTCCTCCTTCCCCTACCGGAGTCCGGTGCCGGTGTGGATATTCATTGCCGCCCTTGCCCTGACAGCAGCCGTCACTGCCGTCACCGTCACCCTCTGCAGCCGCCGGGCCGCACTGCGCAATCCAGTCGAGTCCATCTCCAATGAATAGAATTTTTTCGTACTTTTGTCCGTTCAGACTCACAGCTGAACTGACGACATGATACAGACACTGCATTTTAAGAAAATCCAAGCACTCATCACGGGAGCCGTGGCAGCCGCCGTCCTCATACTGACAGCCCTGCCCGGATACAGCCAACAGCAGCAGACCCGCGAGGAATACATCGAAAAATACAAGGACGCGGCCATCCAGTACATGAAGACCCACGGCATACCGGCCAGCATCACCCTGGCCCAGGGCTGCCTGGAGTCGGCCAACGGCAACTCCGACCTGGCCGTCAGGGCCAACAACCACTTCGGCATCAAGTGCCACAACGACTGGAAGGGCCCGACCTACTACAAGAAAGGCGACGACCCGGGGAAATCCTGCTACCGCAAGTACCGCAACGCCTCCGAGTCATTCAAGGACCACTCGGACTTCCTGCGCTACGGCCAGCGATACGCATTTCTCTTCGACCTGCAGATCACCGACTACAAGGGCTGGAGCCACGGCCTCAAGAAAGCCGGCTACGCCACCGACCCCAAATACGCCCAGAAACTGATAAAGATCATCGAGGACTATCAGCTCTACCGCTTCGACCGGGAGATGTACGCGAAGGCCGAGAAAAAGCCCGACCTGCTGCCTCCCAGCCCCAGCCAGCTGCAGCAGGTCATGGAGCTCAATCCCGCCAAGAACTCACTGCTGTACAAGTACTCCCGCAACCGCACCATCTACGTGCGCAACGGCGTGCCCTTCATCCTCGCCGGAGACCTGGACACCTACGAGAGCATCGCCGAGGAGTACAACCTCTTCACAGGAGAACTGCTCCGCTTCAACGATCTGAAGAAATCCCGCGACCTCGTACCGGGCACAGTCGTCTACCTCCAGCGCAAGAAGGGCAAGGCTCAGAAACACCTCGAAATACACATCGCTGTGGAAGGCGACACCTACTATGACGTATCCCAGAAATACGGAGTACGCATGAAAAAACTCTTCAAGTACAATGACTACAAAAGCGGAGACATCCTCCACATCGGCGACGAGATCTTCCTCCGCAGGCACAGATAGGACAATATGAACCGCAGGACACTCATCATCGCAGCAGCGGCCGCCGCAGTCATCATTGCGGCCTTCGGCCTTAACTGGTACATCACTTATAAAAAGCCCAACACCGTGCAGGAGGGCGTCATCCTCATCTACCGCGACGCCACCTATCAGGCAGTGGAGGACTCCATAAAAGCCTCAGGTACAATAAAGAATCTCAAAAGTCTGGAACGTGCCGCCCGCAAGCGGGACCTGGCCTCCCACTTCGAGCCGGGCCGCTACGTCATAGAGCCGGGCATGTCGAACCAGTACATCATCCGCATGATAGCCAACGGCTGGCAGACTCCGGCAAAGGTCACCCTCAGGGGCTATATCAAGACCCTCGACCGGCTGGCCGCATTCCTCGGCCGCAACTTCGAGGCCGACTCCGCCGCATTCGCCACAGCCTTGAAAGACACATCCATGATTGACTCCCTCGGTTTCAGACCCGAGACCTTCATCGGCATGTTCATCCCCAACACCTACGAATTCTACTGGACCTCCAGCCCAGAGTCCGTCATCAAGCGGTTCAAGAAGGAGTACGATACCTTCTGGAACGGCAGGCGCGACCGCCTGGCCAAAGAGATCGGCCTGGACCGCAACGAGGTGATGACCCTCGCCTCCATAGTCATAGGCGAGACCAACAACGCCGGAGAGATGCCCAAGATAGCCGGCGTGTACATGAACCGCCTCCACCGCGGCATGAGGCTCCAGGCCTGCCCCACCGTCATCTACGCCCATCTGGACACTGAGCCGGGACTGCGCCGTCTCCTGCACCGCCACCTGCAGATCGACTCCCCCTACAACACCTACAGAATAAAAGGGCTGCCACCGGGACCGATTGCGATACCCACAGTGACAGCCATAGACGCGGTGCTGAATTACGAGAAATCCAACTACCTGTATTTCTGTGCAAAGCCCGAGTTCGACGGAACCCACAACTTCGCATCCACCTACAGTCAGCACAAGGCCAACTCCAGGGCCTACAACAAGGCGTTCCGCGAGAGGGAAGCCTCCCGCAAAGCCTCCAACGCAGCCTGAAACTCCGGACTCCGCGAGTTCATCACCCGGTAAAAGCAGTCCCGCGAGACGATAGAGCTGGCAGCCAGCGCCTTCATATACAGGCACAGGTCCTCCCGGGAGCGTTCCAGCTCATCCTCCTTCAGTTCTATTCCCCTCTCCGAAGCCAGGGCCACAAGCCCGTCCACCATCTCGTCCGTAATCTTGAAACTGCGGTCGAACTTCTCGAAAGTGCGGTACCTGGAAGTCCACGCGCTGCGGTTGCGGTCGCACAGCCCGTTCATATACTCTATGACCAGCCCCTGCCTGAGCAGAGCCGCATAATAAGCCGAATACGAAGCGGTGTCCTGAGGCACGAAGACATCCGGCATGATGCCTCCGCCTCCGTAGACCGTCCGGCCCAGCCGCAGGGTCTTGAACTTCAGCGAATCCGGGAACTGGATGCTGTCCCGGCTGAAAGACTCCCCGCGCAGATACCTCTCGTAGAAGTCCTTGTAATACTGGTCAGCATGCCCGGCCTCATAGTGCGACTGAATCACCCTGCCCGAAGGCGTATGATATCTGGCGATGGTAAGCCTCAGCTCCGAGCCGTCCTCCAGCGGAATGGCCTGCTGGACCAGCCCCTTGCCGAAGGAGCGTCGCCCGACTATCACACCCCTGTCCTGGTCCTGAATAGCGCCGGCCACTATCTCGCTGGCCGAAGCCGAGTTCTCGTCTATCATCACCACCAGCGGCCCCTGACGGTACAGCCCGTTGCCGCGGGCCGACTCCTGCATCCTGGGCAGGGCCCGTCCCTCGGTATAGACTATCAGGTCCCCGGCCTCCAGGAACTCGTTCGCGATGTCGATGGCTGTAGGCAGGTATCCCCCGGAATTGCTCCTGAGGTCCAGTATCACTCCGCGGATTACCCCGTCGAACGACCTGATCGCCTCCACTATCTCGTCCCGTGACTTAGCCGCGAAACGGCTGAGCTTGAGGTAAAGCACGTCGTCCTCCACCTTATAGGCCGCATCGAGACTGTTGATCGGAATCTTGTCCCTCACAACCGTGAAATCGAGAAGTTCAGCCACGCCCTTGCGGAGCACGCCCAGCTCTACCTTCGTGCCCTTCTTGCCGCGCAGATAGCCGTAGACATCCTCATTGCTCAGTCCGATACCCGCGATAAAGGAGGTATCCACCCGGAGAATCTTGTCCCCGGCCAGCAGCCCGACCCTCTCGGACGGACCTCCGGCCACAGTTGCCTGCACGGTCAGAGTGTCCCGGATGATCGCAAACTCGATGCCGATGCCCTCGAACTCCCCCTGAAGCGGCTCGTTCATAGCCTTGACATCCTCCGCCGAGATATAGGAAGAATGCGGGTCTAGTTCCCCGACTGCCGCCACGATGGCCTTCTCGACGAGCGCGTTGAGATCCACATCCTCCAGGTACAGCCGGTCGATGTAGAACAGTGTCTGATTGAACTTTCCGGCAGCCCGATTCATCTCGCTCTTCTGCTGGGCCGCGCCCGTGACGGCGGAAGCCAGCAGGAGGACCGCGCAAAGGAGCGCCGCCTTGATCTTATTCTGTCTCATTATTCTGTCTTTTTTACAGGTACTTCAAATTCACGGCCCTCCCAGCCCATCTCCGTCTCCGGGAATACCTCCCGGGCCTGAGCCAGCAGTACAGAAGGGTCCTTATATCTGGATGAGAAATGTCCTATCACCAGTTTCCCGGCACCGGAGCGCAGGGCCGTCTCCCCCGCCTGGCGGGCAGTGCAGTGGAACATCTCCGCCGCCTTCTCCGCACAGTCGTCCCCGAAGGTGGCCTCATGGTAGAGCAGGTCCACCCCCCGGACCATGCCGGGAAGGGCTCCGAAAGCGGCGGTATCACTTATATAGGCAAATGACCGCGGCTGATACGGCCGGTAGGTCAATTCAGAAGCCCTCAGCACACTCCCGTCCTCCCTCTGCACGTCCCGTCCTTCCTTCAGGGCCAGTATCTCGCTGACGGACAATGTAAGCGACGCGACAGCCTCCTTCCGGACATTCAGCCCCGGCTCCCGCTCCCGGAAAAGATACCCGTAGTCAGGGACCCGGTGCAGCAGGGGCAGGGCCGTCACGCTCATGACGGAGTCCTCCAGAATCACCTCCGGCACGGAGGCCGTCAGGGGATGGAATACGACGGGATAGGTCTCCCTCTCCAGGAACTGCTCCTTGAAGAAATCCAGTATTCTGGAAAATCCCTCCGGGGCGTAGATATGCAGGGGCTCGGTTCTTCCGGACATGGACAGGGTGGACATGAGTCCGAAGATTCCCAGGACGTGATCACCGTGCAGGTGGGAGAGGAAAACCATCTCCGTCTTCATCAGCGATATCCCGTGCCGCTTCATCAGCATCTGGCAGCCTTCACCGCAGTCGATAAGCAGCAAGCGCCCACATATATTCAATATGTGAGCGCTGGGGTATCTGTCCGTTGTCGGGGAGGCTGAGGAGACTCCCAATGTCGTCAACGAAAACTTCATGGAAGGGTTCTCTACTTGGCCTCCTGCTCCATCTTGCTCTTGAGGTTGGCAAGCTCTGAGATATCGCCGAGAGTGGTCTTCTCCAGATTGGTCTTGATCTTCTTCATCGCACTCTGGGTGCTCTCGCTCTCACGACGGTTCTCCTCCTTCTTGGGCTCCTCCCATGTCTTGGTGTGGGAGAGGATGATCTTCTTGTTGGACTTGTTGAACTCAACCACCTTGAAGGGCAGTTTCTCGCCTACGTTGGCAGTGGTGCCGTCCTGCTTCTGGAGGTTCTTGATGGAGCATGTGCCCTCAACGCCCTCACCGAGAGAGATGACAGCTCCCTTGTCTGCGAAGCTGGCTACTGTTCCCTCGTGGATAGAGCCGAGAGGATACTGGGTCTCGAATACGTCCCAAGGATTCTCCTCGAGCTGCTTGTGGCCGAGGCTCAGACGACGGTTCTCCTTGTCGACTTCGAGAACTACGACCTCAAGCTTGTCACCGATGGAGGTGAACTCCGAGGGATGCTTGATCTTCTTGGTCCAGGACAGGTCACTGATGTGAACCAGACCGTCCACGCCCTCCTCAAGCTCTACAAAGACACCGAAGTTGGTGAAGTTGCGGACGGTGGCGATGTGACGGGAATTTACAGGATATTTCTCTGTGATGGTAGCCCAAGGGTCCTCCTTAAGCTGCTTGATGCCGAGAGACATCTTCCTCTCCTCGCGGTCGAGGGTCAGGATGACTGCCTCTACCTCGTCGCCTACCTTCAGGAAGTCCTGGGCACTGCGCAGGTGGAGGGACCATGACATCTCGGATACGTGGATCAGGCCCTCGACGCCGGGCTGAATCTCCACGAACGCACCGTAGTCAGCAATAACGACCACCTTGCCCTTAACGACGTCGCCCACTTTGAGGTTGGGATCGAGAGCATCCCAGGGATGAGGCTGGAGCTGCTTCAGACCGAGAGCGATACGCTTCTTGGTATCATCGAAGTCGAGGATAACCACGTTGATCTTCTGGTCAAGCTGCACGACCTCCTCGGGATGGTTGATACGGCCCCAGGAGAGGTCTGTGATGTGGATGAGTCCGTCCACACCGCCGAGGTTCACGAACACACCGTAGGAGGTGATGTTCTTGACGGTACCCTCGAGGATCTGACCCTTCTCGAGCTTGCTGATGATCTCGGCCTTCTGAGCCTCGATCTCGGCCTCGATGAGAGCCTTGTGGGAAACCACCACGTTGCGGTATTCGTTGTTGATCTTGACGATCTTGAAGTCCATGGTCTTGTTGACGAACACGTCGTAGTCGCGGATGGGCTTCACGTCGATCTGCGAGCCGGGCAGGAAGGCCTCGATACCGAATACGTCCACGATCATACCGCCCTTGGTGCGGCACTTCACGTAGCCCTTCACGATCTCGTCCTTCTCGAATGCCTCGTTCACGAGATCCCATGAACGCAGGGAGTGAGCCTTTCTGTGGGAGAGAATCAGCTGGCCTTTCTTGTCCTCGGCTGTCTCCACATAGACCTCGACCTTGTCACCGACCTTCAGGTCAGGGTTGTAACGGAACTCAGAGATGTTGATAACGCCCTCGCTCTTGTAGCCGATGTTCACGAGAACCTCGCGCTTGCCGATGGCCATCACGGTTCCTTCTACGACCTCATTCTCCACTACCTTGGAGAGGGTCTGGTTGTACATCTCCTCATCGGCCTTGCGGTCTGCATAAGGAGTATCTTCCTCAAAACTGTCCCAGTCGAACTTGTCAACGGGCACTGACGCATTGCTCTTGCGTTTGGGAGCCATAGCGTCCACTACGGGAGCGGCCTCTTCCTGATAGGACTCGGCGGTCTCCTTCTTTTCTACGGGAGCCTCCACTTCGGCGGTCTCCGTCATTATTTCCTGTTCTTTTGTCATAATTTTAATTAAACAATCTTTCCATTAAGGAGTTAGACAATATTTATAAGCCCCTCCCCGGGGGAAGGGAGCGCAAAAGTAAGTACTATTTTACTGATTTCCAAATAATTTTCCAATTTTAAGAAATTCTCAGGCGGAGGGACGGCGGCAGCAGGTTGTTGCACCTGTTTCCCAGGTTCTTGACCAGGCCGGAAGGGACTCCCTCATAGGTCAGTACGACATATCCCGCAGGTGCTCCGGGAAGGGCCGGAAGACCACGGCGCAGATACTCCAGGGCCGTCTCCAGAGGCACCTCCACCTCCGGCAGGCTGCCGCGGCGGTAGACCTCGCTCTGGATCAATGAGAACTGGGGAATCACCACCGGCTTTCCGCCGCCTCTGCCGTCCTTGACCTCCGCGACGGCCGTTCCGGAGGCCAGCACCCTCAGCCTTGCCCCGGCCCCGCCCTCCGCCAGTTCCAGCATCCGGGCTGCTGATGCTGCCGGAAAGGCCTTGAGCAGGCTGCCGAAGCGGAAAATGGGGAAGCCGTCATTGACCCAGGGGATCTCCTCCTTGAAACGGGAAGGGGCTCCGCTGCCCCGTCCGCGGCTGTTTGCGGAACTGCGGCCGGAGGCTCCGTATGCCCCGCCCTTGCGCAGGGACGAGAGGAAGAAGCCTTCTCCCGCTCCCGGGTCTCCGGGATAGAAATGCCTCTGTTCGAGGACCTCCATCCCGTACTGTGAGGCCAGCCACGCTACATTGTCCTCATCCTCAGCAGGATTGAAGGTGCAGGTCGAATACACCAGGAGGCCGCCGGGACGCAGGCAGGGCAGGATGTCGGTGAGGATTCTCCGCTGGCGGGCGGCGCAGAGGCGGACATTGTCCTCGGACCACTGGGCCACAGCCTCCGGATCCTTGCGGAACATCCCTTCCCCCGAGCACGGGGCATCCACCACGATGACGTCGAAATATTCTCCCAGGGGGGAGAAATCCGCCGGATCGTCATTAGTCACCACGACATTGGCCGCACCCCATTTGGCAATATTCTCGCAGAGCACCGAGGCCCTGGTGCGGATAACCTCGTTGCTCACCAGAAACGAGCCGGGAATCTCCCGGAGCATCGACAGCAGATGGGTGCTCTTGCCCCCGGGAGCCGCACACAGGTCCAGCACCGCGAAAGGTCCCTCCGGACGCTCCTCCCGCATCCGGAGCATCAGCGGCAGAATACTCTCCAGGTACATGGACGAGGCCTCCTGAACGTAGTAGGCCCCGGCGTGGAAGAGAGGGTCCAGGGCAAATTCCGGCCGCCCGTCCAGCAGCCTCCCCCAGCGGGAAAATGTCTCCCTTCCGGTGGCGAACTGCGCGGGAAAAGCATTGACCTTGAAAGGATTGATCCGGACTGCCGTGGATGCCGGCGAGCCCGTGATAAAAGAAACCACCTCCCCCGCCCTTTCCGGGCCGAGGGAGATGGTAAGTTGTCTGACAAATGCCTCAGGCAGAGTCTGCATCGTGGACGGGATCAGCTGAAGCTGACAGGGGGCTTGATATTGGAGAAGTCCACCGGATTGCCCTCCGCATAACTGTTGACGGCCTTCTCTATCTGGTCCGTAATGCTGTCCACCATCTCCTGGAGTTTGTTTCCGAGCATCATCTTCATCATGAAGTTGAGCTCCGCCGCCAGTTCGATGTGGAAAAGGGTCGAGTCCAGGCCCACCGGGTCCATGTGGAAGGTCACCGAGAAATTCAGGAAGGACTTGCCGTCGTCCTTGAGCTCCACCAGGGAGAAGGGCTCGCGGCGGGCTACGACGAAGCCGAGGCTGATGCCCTTGTACTCGATGCGGACGCTGTCGCGGTCGGCCGTAATCTTGCCGCCGTATTCCTCGGGAACGTTCTGCACCAGCAGGCTCAGGTCCCCGAACAGGCCGAAGAGCACCATGGGAGGCCGCTTCAGCAGGACCTCGCGGCCGGTTACCTTAGTCACATCACTCATGGTCCTTGCTCCACTTATCGGGGTCGTACCTCCACTCCTTCAGCATCTTCACGTCACCTTCCCGGATATAGCCGGTATCGAGGGCCACGTCCACCAGGGTATCGTAGTTGGAAAGAGTATGCAGCTCCACGTCGGCGTTCTCGAAGGCGCGGCGGGAACGGTCAAAGTTGTAGGAGAAGATGGCCACCATGCCCGCAATGTGCACTCCGCACTTGAGCAGGGCGTCCACAGCGGCCAGACTGCTCTGACCGGTGGAGATGAGGTCCTCGATGACCACTACCCTCTCGCCTCCGCGGAGCACTCCCTCGACCTGGTTGCCCATGCCGTGGTCCTTGGCCTTGGAGCGGATATAAACGAAGGGCTTGCCCATCATCTCAGCGACTATGGCACCGTAGGCGATGGCTCCGGTGGCTACACCGGCTATCACGTCCACATCCTTGAATGTGGCGTTGATCACGTCTATCATGGCCTCGCAGATGGTCCTGCGGAAGGCCGGATAGGACAGGGCCTTGCGGTTGTCACAGTAGATGGGAGAGTGAAGTCCCGATGCCCAGAGGAAGGGCTTCTCGGGGCTGAGTCTAACTGCCTCTATTTCGAGCAGTCCCTTTGCAATCTTATATTCTGTATTTTCCATATCGTACTTTTCTGAAAAATCGCTCAAAGTTAGTAAAAAATTCGGTTATTCCCGCTACAGGGAGCAAAAGAATGTTACGAGAAACGGCACGCTGAAATCCACCACGAAGCCGTGGAACATCGACAGTACAGTGTACTTCTCCCCGCTGGCCTGGATGATGGTGGGCAGGGTCACGTCCATGGTGGTGGCGCCGCCGCAGGAGATGGGAGCCAGGGGGCCGAACCAGCGCACCAGCAGAGGAGCGAGGACAAGAGTCAGGAACTCACGGCAGATGTTGGATATGAGCGCCACCGTTCCCAGCCCCGCACCGATGTATTCCGTTATCAGCACGCTCGAGAGGGAATAATAGGCAAATCCGGAGCCCACGGCCATCGTCTCCGGCACTGTCCGGTGCGGAAGGAGCAGCCCGAGCAGGGCCGAGGCGGCCAGCGTTCCCAGGATGGTCATCAGGGGCAGCAGGGCCAGGCGGGGATTGAGGCGCTTGAAGCCTCCGATGATGTCCGGATTGTTTCCCACGCTGAAGCCCACGCTGAGTATCAGGGCGTAGAGAGCGTACATGGCCACGCCTGTCTGAGACAGGTCCACTGGCAGGATGCCCGAGACACCCAGCAGTATGCCCGCCACGAAGAAAGCGATGATGATAAGGCTGTCCTTCAAGGCGCCCTTCCGGGCTTTCGCTCCGTCTTCCTCCGAAACTGCCGACGGTCCGTTCACTGCCTCCTGCCCGCCGGTTTCTGCCTGAGCGTCAGCCTCCCGTCTCCTCTCACTCCTGCGTGCCCAGCGCCACAGCAGCATAGCCGCCAGACAGCTGCCCAGGGCGCAGACCACGGCGACCAGGGCCGCCTCCACACCCAGGGTCGGCAGACTCCGGATCAGTTCCCGGTTACAGCCCACCTCCACACCCAGGAGGAAGAGCAGCAGCCAGATAAGCGCCATGGTGACCTTTCCTATCCAGGTCACCCGCCAGCGGCGCAGGAGATAACCGGTTATGACACCGCCGAAGAGGAATCCGAATAATATCAACATCTTTTTACATCGTTTATAAACGGCTGCAAATATAATCAGGAAAATGAATAATCCCGCAGACCTGACTGACGGGCACTGCGGGATTCAAACATTTTCGGAACGGACTACTTAGAAGTGATGACTATCTGATCGCCGGAGACATCGACCAGCACCGGCCTCTCCTTCGAAATCGACCCTTCGATGAGGGCCTTGGCCAGCATATTGACCAGCTCGCGCTGGAGGATACGCTTGATGGGACGGGCACCGTAAGCCGGGTCGTAGCCCTTCCTGGACATGTAGTCGATGAACTTCTGGCTGAAGTCTATCGAGATGCCGTGCTCCTCCATCTTCTTCTTCAAGGCACTCAACTGGAGGTTAAGGATGCCGAGTATGTCCTTGCGGGTCAGAGGCTCGAACATGATGATCTCGTCGATACGGTTGATGAACTCCGGACGCATGCTCTTCTTGAGGATGTCGATGACGGCCCTGCGGCACTCCTCCAGAACATCTGACCTGGAAGCCTTGTCATCGATGTGCTCGATGCGCTGCATGTACTCCTGTATCACCTCGGCTCCTACATTGGAGGTCATGATCAGGATGGTGTTCTTGAAGTCCACCGTCCGGCCCTTGTTGTCGGTCAGACGGCCGTCGTCCAGCACCTGGAGCAGGATGTTGAACACATCCGGATGGGCCTTCTCTATCTCGTCCAGCAGGATGACCGAGTAGGGCTTGCGCCTTACCGCCTCGGTCAGCTGACCGCCCTCGTCGTATCCGACGTATCCCGGAGGCGCTCCGACCAGACGGGAGACACTGTGCCTCTCCTGGTACTCGCTCATATCGATACGGGTCATCATGTTCTCGTCGTTGAACAGGGCCTCGGCCAGGGCCTTGGCCAGCTCGGTCTTACCCACACCGGTGGTACCGAGGAACATGAACGAGCCGATGGGCCTCTTCTCGTTCTGCAGTCCGGCACGGCTGCGGCGCACTGCGTCAGCCACGGCACGCACGGCCTCGTCCTGACCCACTACCCTCTTGTGCAGCATGTCCTCCATGTGCAGGAGCTTGATCTTCTCGCTCTCGAGCATACGGGTCACCGGTATGCCGGTCCATTTGGATACTATCTCGGCTATGTCCTCCGGCTCCACGGACTCGTTGATCAGCGGGTCCGGATTGGCGGCCTTCTGTGCCGTCAGCTCGTCTATCTCCTTCTGGGCCGATGCTATCTTGCCGTATCGCAGCTCGGCCACACGGCCGTAATCACCGCTGCGCTCGGCCTCGTCGGCCTGGAACCTGTACTGCTCTATGTCCGCACGCTTCTGGGAGATACGGGCCAGCAGGTCCTTCTCCACCTTCCACCTGCGGTTGAGCTCGTCGAGCTGCTCCTTAGCCTCCTTGATGGACGCCTGTATCTCGTCCAGCTTGGGCGAATGTCCCTCGCGCTTGATGGCCTCCCGCTCTATCTCCAGCTGCCGTATCTTACGGTTCAGCTCGTCGATGGGGTCAGGCACCGAGTTCATCTCCAGACGCAGCTTCGAAGCGGCCTCGTCTATGAGGTCAATGGCCTTGTCCGGGAGGAAACGGTTGGTGATGTATCTGTGCGAGAGCTCTACGGCGGCGATGATGGCGTCATCGTCGATATGCACCTTGTGGTGGTTCTCGTACTTCTCTTTCAGTCCCCTGAGAATCGAGATGGACTCTGCCGGGGTAGGCTCGTCCACCATGACCATCTGGAAACGGCGCTCCAGGGCCTTGTCCTCCTCGAAGTACTTGCGGTACTCCTCGATGGTAGTGGAGCCTATGGCCCTGAGTTCTCCACGGGCAAGGGCCGGTTTCAGGATATTGGCCGCATCCATCGCGCCTGACGAACGTCCGGCACCTACCAGAGTGTGTATCTCGTCGATGAACAGGATGATCTCGCCCTGACTCTCGATCACGGCGTTGACCACTCCCTTCAGCCTCTCCTCAAACTCGCCCTGATACTTTGCACCGGCCACGAGGGCGCCCATGTCCAGTGAATAGATTTCCTTGGTCTTCAGGTTCTCCGGCACGTCCTGACTGACTATCCTCTCGGCAATACCCTCCGAGATAGCCGTCTTGCCGACACCGGGCTCTCCGACCAGAATAGGGTTGTTCTTCGTCCTACGGCTCAGAATCTGGAGCACCCTGCGGATCTCCTCGTCCCTGCCGATTACGGGGTCGAGCTTCCCCTCGCGGGCCCGCTGGTTCAGATTGACCGCGTACCGCTCGAGGAACTCCTTGTTGTTATTGTTCTCTTTGTAATTCATATTATTCATAACTTTTCTCCTTTTCAGCACTGGGATACGCAAAAAATCTGCCGTAAGATTTTTTCTGCCATAGTGGCATATTTTTATACATTTTTTATTACATTTGTTCCGGATAAAATCCACCTGCAAGGAATGACAGACGCACACACACACGCCCCCCTGGGGACAGGGACAGCGCTTCCGGTAGTCGAATCCTTCTACACCGTTCAGGGAGAGGGAGTAAACACCGGGAAGGCGGCTTGGTTCATACGGCTGGGAGGCTGTGACGTGCGCTGCGCGTGGTGCGACTCGAAAAATTCCTGGAATACGGACGCCCTCCCTCTCACCTGCATTGAGGATATTGTAAGGCCCATCACCGGAAGCCCGGCGGTCAATGTCGTGATTACCGGAGGAGAGCCGCTGATGCACGACCTCGGACCTCTCTGCAGGAAACTGAAGGAGAAGGGGTTCAATATTTTCCTGGAGACTTCAGGGACTCATCCTCTCAGCGGCAGCTTCGACTGGATCTGCGTCTCTCCCAAAAGACACCGTCCTCCCCTGCGGGAGGTTCTGGAAAGGGCGGATGAGCTTAAGGCCGTAGCCGGCTGCGCGGAGGACATCGCCTGGGCGGAGGATATCAGACAATCTGTCAGGGAACAGTGCGTCCTGCTGCTGCAGCCCGAATGGGGACAGAGACAGAGCGCCACTCCTATTATAATAGAATACGTGAAGGAGCATCCGGAATGGAGGGTATCCCTGCAGACCCACAAATACATCGGCATACCTTAAAACTCAACAATAAAACTAACTATCAAACAAACAAACCACTAACTAATCTTTAATACCATGTCTATCAAACACATTATCACTGCAATCTGCATCTGCTGCATGGTTTCGCCCGTACTCTCCGCGCAGAAGAAAGGCAAAAAAGAGGCAGCACAGCCCGAAGGATATATCTTCGAAACAGTGAAAGAGAATCCCATCACCTCTGTAAAGAACCAGAGCAGTTCCAGCACATGCTGGTGCTTCTCGGCCATCTCATTCTTCGAGTCCGAGATTCTCCGCAACGGTTACACCCTTCCTCTCGATCTCTCCGAGATGTACATCGTACACAAGTCCTATCAGGAGAAAGCCGAGAAATATGTAAGGCTGCACGGCTCCCTCAACTTCGCTCCCGGCAGCTCGTTCGGCAATGTGCTCTACGGTCTTAAGAACTACGGAGCAGTTCCCGAGTCCGAGATGCCCGGCCTGAACTACGGCACCGACATCCACCGTCACGGCGAGCTCGACCGTCTGCTCAGGGCATACGTGGACGTAATCATCAAGAACCCCAACCGCCAGCTCTCCACAGCATGGCAGGCCGGTCTGAGAGGTATCCTCGACGCTTATCTCGGCGAGTGCCCCGAGACCTTCACAGTGGACGGAAAGGAGTACAATCCCCACACATACGTGGAGTCCCTCGGCATCAACCTGGACGACTATATCGACGTAACCTCATGGACACACAGGCCCTTCTATCAGAAGATGATCATCGAGGTGCCCGACAACTGGCTCTGGGAGTCCTCCATGAACGTGCCCATCGATGACCTCGTGGCCATCATCGACAACGCCGTCAACAACGGCTATACCGTAGCATGGGCCGCTGACGTGAGCGAAAGAGGCTTCAACCGCGACGGTCTCGGTATAGTTCCCGACTATGAGGCCCTCGAGGCTGAGATCAAGGAAGTGGGTTCTGACCAGGCTCACTGGATCGGAGCCGACAACTCCAACCCTCAGGCCATTGCCTTCCTGGAGCCCTGCCCCGAGCTCGAGATTACTCAGGAAATGCGCCAGATCGGCTACGACACCTACCAGACCACCGATGACCACGGCATGCACATCTTCGGTATCGCAAAGGACCAGAACGGCAAGAAATACTACATGGTCAAGAACTCCTGGGGTGATGCCGGCAAGTATCATGGAATATGGTACGTATCCGAGGCTTACGTAAGATACAAGACCATGGACATCATGGTCAACAAGAACGCCATCCCCGCTGACATCAAGGCCAAGATGGGACTTTAATCTTTAATTAATCAAACTTATGAAATTACATTGCATCATAGCTGGAGCCCTGGCCATAACCATGGCCCTTCCCTCTGTCGCCGCTCCCAAGAAAAAGCAACAGGAACCTGAGAAAGTGAACCCCTATCAGTTCACCGAGCAGTTCAGGATACCCGTAACATCTGTCAAGGACCAGAACGCCACCGGTACATGCTGGTGTTTCGCCACCACCTCTTTCATCGAGGCGGAACTGCTCCGCATGGGCAAGGGCGAATATGACCTCTCCGAGCTCTACACAGTACGTCAGAACTACTACGAGAGGATGAACGACAACTACCTCCGCCGCGGTAAAGGCAATATCAGCGAGGGCAGCATCGGTCACATGACCTTCAACATCATCGACAAGTACGGCATCGTGCCCCAGTCCGCATACTCAGGCATCAACTACGACTCTCCCCTGCCCAACCACAGGGAGCTGAGGACCTACCTCAAAGCCATAGCCGACGCCTCAGTAAGCCTCAAGGCCCGCTCCGACGAGTACTGGGAGCTGCAGGACGCACTCTTCGACATCTACATGGGCGAGGTTCCCGAGACATTCGTATATGAGGGCAAGGAGTATACACCCGAGTCCTTCAGGGACATGCTCGGCCTCAACACAGACGACTACATCGAGATTACATCCTTCTCCCACCATCCCTTCTACCAGCAGGTGCCCCTCGAGGTGCCCGACAACTGGGACCACGCGCTGCTCTACAACCTGCCTCTGGACGAGATGATGGCAGTCATTGACAACGCCCTCAACACCGGCTACACAGTAAGCTGGGACGGCGACGTGAGCGAGAAAGGCTACGTGTACAGCCCCCTCGGAATCGCCATCCTTCCCGCTGACGCTTCCCTCGACCGCAAGGCCATCGGCGCCACCGACACCCTCATCGCCGAGGTAGAGGAAGTGGACCAGGAACTGCGCCAGCAGGGCTACGAGTCCTTCACCACCACTGACGATCACCTGGAGCACCTGATCGGTATCGCCAATGATCCCGCAGGCACCAAGTACTACATCACCAAGAACTCCTGGGGTGCCGAAGGACCCTACGAGGGATACCATTACATGTCCGAGAAATATGTAAGGGCCAAGACTATCAGCATCATCGTCCACAAGGACGCCATACCCGCCGACATCAAGGCCAAACTGGGACTGTAATACTTTCTGAAGCATGAAACTGACCAAATACCTGCCGGACGCCATCACCTGCCTCAACCTGCTTTCGGGCAGTGTGGCCGTCATCCTTGCATTCCAGGATGACTTCGACATGGCGCTGGCGATGATAGTGCTGGCAGCGGTATTTGATTTCCTGGACGGCCTTGCCGCCAGAGTGTTTCATGCATACTCCGACATAGGGAAGGAGCTGGACTCGCTCGCCGATACAGTGAGCTTCGGGCTGGCTCCCTCCCTTATTTTATACAATTACCTCGCCGGATTCACCTCCGGCATCCATTCCTACATCTGCTATATTCCCCTGCTCATAGCGGCATTCTCCGCCCTGCGGCTCGCCAAGTTCAACCTGGACACCCGTCAGAGCGAGAGTTTCCTGGGCCTGCCCGTACCGGCCTCAGCCCTCTTCGCCGCGTCCCTGGCCGCCTTCGCCGGCCATTACGAACACATCGCCAACACCTTCCTGGCCAACAACTGGGCAATCCCGGCAGTGACCCTCATCCTCTGTGCCCTGCTGGTGAGCGAGCTTCCGATGTTCTCCATGAAGCTCAAGACCCTCAAATGGAAGGACAACGCACAGCGTTTTACGTTCCTGTGTATAATAATACCCGCCGCAGTCATTCTCCTTATACTGAAGATACACTGGACGGGTATCGTATTCTCTGTATTCGCGTTCTATATCATCTGGAACGCAGCTGCGGCACTACTCCGAAAACTGCTTGACAAGTGAGTCGACTGTCGCGGCAGCCTTCTCTCCCTTAGCTCCGAAATAGAACTTTATCTTGGGTTCTGTACCCGAGGGACGCACTGTCACTACGGAGCCGTCCTCGGAGAAGAACCTGAGCACGTTGGACTTGGGCAGACCGGTCTTCTCCGGCTCTGTGTAGTCGATTACCTTCACCACCGGAGACTCTCCTAACTTTGCCGGAGGATTCTCGCGGTAATTCTTCATCATGGCGGCTATCTGCTGGTTGCCGTCGATACCCTTCTTGGTCAGGGATACGAGCTTCTCGCGGTAGGTGCCGAACTCGGCGTAGATTTTCTGCAGCAGACCATAGAGGGTCAGGCCCTGGTCAGCGGCCCATGCGGCGCACTCTGCCACGAAGGAGCAGGTGATCACGGCGTCCTTGTCGCGGACGAACTCGCCTACGTTGAAGCCGTAGCTTTCCTCGCCTCCGCAGATAAAGGTCCTGCGGCCCTCGTTCTCGCGGACGATCTGGGCGATGTACTTGAAGCCGGTGAGCACGTCGTACATCTGGACTCCGAACCTGTCTGCGATGGCTGTCAGCAGCTCCGTGGTAACGATGGTCTTTACGCAGTAGGTGTCCTTATTGAGTTTACCGAGCTCGTGCCAGCGGGTCAGGATGTAATAGGTCAGCAGGGAGGCGGTCTGGTTGCCGGTCAGCAGGAGCATCTGGCCCTTGTCGTCGCGGACGGCCACACCCACGCGGTCGGCGTCAGGGTCGGTAGCCAGCACGATGTCGGCACCCTTGGCCTCAGCCAGCTCTACGGCCATCTTCAGAGCAGAGGGTTCCTCGGGGTTGGGCGACACTACCGTGGGGAAATTGCCGTCGCTGATCATCTGCTCATTCACGGGATATACCTCGGTAAATCCTATCTGGGCCAGAGCCCTCGGAACTAGACGCACGCCGGTCCCGTGCAGAGGGGTATAAACGAACTTGATGTCCTTGTGACGGGCGATGGACTCGGGCGAGAGCATCAGCGAGAGGATAGAGTCTAGATATACCTTGTCGGTCTCCTCTCCCATCAGCTGTATCTTGGAAAGATTATCCTCGCCGAACTTGACCATGGAGGGATTCTCGATCTTGTTGACCTCGGCGATGACGGCGGTATCGTGGGGAGCGGTCAGCTGGGCTCCGTCCTGCCAGTAGGCCTTGTAGCCGTTGTACTCCTTGGGGTTGTGCGAGGCTGTGACCATCACTCCGGCGTGGCAGTGATAGTGACGGATGGCGAAACTCAGTTCGGGAGTAGGCCGGATGTTGTCGAAGAGATAGACCTCAAATCCGTTGTTGGCGAAGACCTCGGCCGTAATCTTGGCGAACTCGCGGCTGTTGTTCCTGGAGTCAAAGGATACAGCCACACGGATATTCTCCTCACCTTCGTAAGCCTTGCGGATGTAGTTGGCGAATCCCTGGGTGGCCATGCCCACCGTGTACTTGTTCATGCGGTTGGTACCCACGCCCATGATACCGCGGAGTCCGCCGGTACCGAATTCCAGCGTACGGTAAAACGCATCCTCGAGTTCCTTCTCATCTCCGCGAAGGAGAGCATTGACCTTGGTCCTGGTCTCCATATCGTACTCAGGGCCGGTCCACTGCATTGCGACTTCTCTGTAATTCATTTTCTATAGATTTAGTTATGTTAAATTCAGTTCGGTTAATCGGTGCAATTTACTAAATTTTCCGGACAAATCCATAAATAATTCCCTTCTTCGGCTTAATTTTGCGGCATGACAGAGCAGGAACTGAAAGAGTTTGTCCTCGCCCATGAGGCAGACAGTCCGGCAGAACTGATGCTGCACCGGGACCGCTGGCCGTCCATCGACATGGCGGTGGCGGTCAGGTGTATCCAGGGACGGGCAAAGGCACGGACCAAGCTGCCGCTGTGGTATGCCGAACCGGGGTTGCTCTACCCGCAGTCCCTTTCCCTGGAGCAATGCAGCTCACAGGCCACCGCCCTCTACAAGCAGCGCTTCGCCCTCAGCGTGGACAGGGTAGCCGACCTCACCGGAGGTCTCGGCGTTGATTCCTGGAGTCTATCCCAACCGGCCGCCTCAGTGGACTATTTCGAACGTTCGGAAGAACTCTGCGCCTGCGCCCGGCACAATTTCGTTGCTCTCGGCAGGGACAATATCACTGTACACTGTGCAGAGACGACGCCAGAAATGCTCAGCCGCATCCCCTCCGACACCTACAGCCTCATCTACCTCGACCCGGCCCGCAGGGGCAGGGACGGCGGCAGGGTCTACTCCCTGAGGGACTGTGAGCCGGACATCACCGCCCTCCGCCCCGAGCTGCTGCGTATCGCCCCCCGCATCCTGCTGAAGGCCTCCCCCATGGCCGACATCCGCGTCCTGCTCTCGGAACTGCCGGAGGCCTCCGAAGTCCATATTCTCTCTTCGGAAAATGAGTGCAAGGAGGTCCTGGTCCTGATGCTCCGGGACAATGCCGTACCGGCCGGGGACATCCCCATAACAGCGATAGAGCTCTCCTCCGGGGACAATGCGGCCGAATTCCATTTTACCCTCCGCGAAGAAAATGAGGCCGCCGCAGACCTGGCCGTTCCTTCGGAAATCGCCGGCTACCTCTTCGAGCCCTCCCCCGCCCTTCTGAAAAGCGGAGCCTTCAAGCTCCCGGCCGTCCGCTTCGGCCTCCGGAAGATTTCCGCCTCCACCCATTTCTACACAGCCCCGGCGCCTGTCGGGCATTTTCCCGGGAAGATCCGCCGCATCATCGAGGTCCTGCCCTTCCACAAGGCCGCCATCCGCGATTTCCGGAAGAAATACCCCGCCTGCTCCGTCACCGCCCGCAATTTCCCGATGACCTCCGAGGAGCTCCGCCGCCGCCTCGGCTCCGCCGAAAGCGACACCCTCCGCGTCCTGGCCACCACCGCCTCTGACGGTTCCCGGCTCCTCATCGTCTCAACACCTTCTATTTAAACGGCTTTTAATCGAAAAATTTCTTGTTGAAGTTGACTAAGTAGAGTTTTTTGGTGGCGCGGGTGAGGGCGGTGTAGAGCCACTTGAGGTCCTCGACGGTGAGGGTGTCCTGCCAGAAGGCGTTGTCGATGAAGACGCACTTCCATTGGCCGCCCTGGGACTTGTGACAGGTGATGGCGGTGGAGTACTTGATCTGCAGGGCGTTGTAGTACAGGTCCTCCCGGACGGCGGCATTGCGCTTACGCTTGGTGGAGATGTCGCTGTAGTCGGTGAAGACGCCTTCGTACAGGGCACTCTGCTGTTCGGCGGGCAGGGATGCGGACTCGGACGTGAGGGTGTCGAGAATCACCTTGGCCGTAATCTCCACGTCACCGTAGTCGGGGAAAGCCAGAACAGCCTCGGCAAAATGCAGGCCGTAGCGCTCCTCGTAATTCGAAATCTTTATCAGCTCCGCGATATCCCCGTTGGCGATAAAATCCAGTTCTTCGATCTTCTCCAGGAACTGATAGCAGTTCTTCACCACCATCAGCCGGTCCCCCCGGGAAAGGGCCTCCTCCCGGAAGAGGACGGTGCCCCGGATGCCCTGGTTGTAGCGGTTGGCCCGCTTGTTGGAACGGCAGAGAACCACCGTCTCGTCTATCCCGTAGCGGCCTATCGCATCGTCCAGCGCCTCGATCAGCTCTCCGCCGCCGATACGCTCTACGTCCGCAAAACCGCGGGTCTCCAGCCGGGGATACTCCTCACATGCCCCGGTCACTACCGCATGCCGCACCACCGTGGCATTGAACAGGATACCGGAGGTGTCGGCCTGACGCACGACCTTGTCCAGCAGGACATAGTCCACATGGCCGTACATCCCCACGTACGAGGGGTCGAGGGCAGGACTGCGGTCGAGGCCGATGGGCGGGAGCTGGGCATTGTCCCCTACCAGGATCAGGGTATTGCCCTCCCCCTGCCGGATGTAGTCCAGCAGGTCCTCGAGGAGATTGCCGCTGCCGAAGAGCGAACCGGCCGAATCTATGGTAATCAGAGAGGCCTCGTCCACGATGTAGCAGGTCCGGCGGTCCTTGTTCAGGTCCAGGACAAATTTTCCTCCGCCGGCGTCCATCGATTTCTGCCGGTAGATCTGCTTGTGAATCGTAGTGGCCTTCTCGCCGGTATAGCCCGCCAGCACCTTTGCAGCACGGCCAGTCGGAGCCATCAGGCGGAACCGCAGGTTCAGAGCCTTCATCGCCCGTACGGCCGCGCCCATCGCCTCAGTCTTACCGGTACCGGCATAGCCGTTGACGATCATGATGTCGCCCTCACCAGTCAGAAAGGCCGGCAGCCGCGAGAAAAGCTCGTCCTGACAGGGCGTAGGCTCATACGGGAAGGCCTCCCGTATCTTTTGCTCCAGAAATTCCCTGACTGCCATCGCTTAGACTTTCTTGAAGATGAAGAACAGCATCAGCAGGGAGTAGATCTCCAGACGGCCGAGAAGCATCTCTATGGTCATCACCACTTTGGCGAATGGAGTAAAATGCGAGAAATTGCCCATCGAGCCGCTTGCTCCCAAGCCGGGGCCGACGTTGCCCATCGATGTCAGGGAAGCAGCGAAGGACTCCTCGAAATCAGGGCCGGTCAAGGATATAAGCAGCACTCCTACGATGAATATCAGGGTAAATGCCACGATATACAGTATCGCGGAGCGGATGACCGAGGGGTCAATGGTATGGTCTCCCACCTTGACCGGGATGACGGCGTTGGGATGAAGCTGCTTGAAGATATTGTTCTTGAGCACCTTGTAGAATATCCACATACGGTCCGCCTTCACTCCGCCGCAGGTCGAGCCGCTGCATCCTCCGTGGAACATGGCGAAGAGCAGCAGGAATATCGAGAACAGGGGCCATACGGAGGTGTCGGCCGTAGCCAAACCGGTAGAGCTGATGATAGAGGCATACTGGAAGAACGACTGGCGCATGGCCTCCCCGTAAGTGGCTATCTGTCCGCTGGCCTTCAGGTCCAGTCCTATCAGCAGGGACATCACTATGCAGAAGCCCGTAAAATACCTGAAGACAGGCGACTTGAGCAGCGCCGTCGAGCGCTTCACTATCAAGGCATAGACCATGCCGAAATGCAGGGTCGAGACGTACATCAGGACTATGCAGACTATCTCTATCGGCAGGGAGTCATAGTATAATATCGACACGTTGCGGGTGCTGAAACCGCCGGTGGAGACTATGCTCATGGCGTGATTGACGGCGTCGAAGAAGGACATTCCGGCCACCATCAGGGCTATGGTGCCCGCAACCGTGATGCCGACGTAGGTCGAGGCGATGACCCGGACGGTCTCCTTCGAGCGGTAGCGGTAGTTGTCCTTAGAGATGGAGGAAATCTCTATCTTCGATATCCTCATGCGGAAGGTACTCATGGAGGGCAGCACCAGGAGCATGAAGACCATCACTCCCATACCGCCGATGAAATGAGTGGAGGAGCGCCAGAAGAGCAGGCCCTTGGGCAGGGCCTCGACGTCCTTTAGGATAGTTCCTCCGGTGGTGGTATAGCCCGACACGGACTCATACCAGGCATTGGGCAGGGTGAACTCTCCGCCCCACATGACGTAGGGCAGCATTCCGAAGATACAGCTGAGAATCCATGAGAAAATGGTAATCGCAAATCCCTCGCGGAGATTCACGTCATCCTGGCCTCTTACGAAGATAAGGGGAAAGCATCCCACCATCGCAGTGATCAGGGCGCTCAGCAGCAGTGGCGAGAAAGAAGAGTCGAAACCGTTGAGAGCCGACACGCCCAGGGAGATGAACATGAACAGGGCGTTGAAGAGCAACGCTATACCGATATACCGTGCTATCAGCTTGACATTCATACTCCCCGCTTCTTGAAGGATTTGTTCTCGTCGATGATCTCCTTGATGTCCTCGTTCATGGCCTGAATCTGGTCGCCGCCGTAGTCAAAGGTGACGCTGTAGGTCTTGCCTGTGCGGCGGTAGTCGCTCAGTCCCCGCGACATGCGGAGCATGGGATGAACTACGTAATGATTGAGAAAGTAGACGAAGAGTATAATCAGCACGATACTGGCGGCACTGGCTATGACGCCCGGCATGATAGAGCGGTAATAACTGTCCTGCAGACTGTTGTAACTGTCAGTAATCGCACTCTGCGAGGTGTCGGACAGACGCTGGAGATAGCCGCGCAGCTTGGTGTAGACGGTCTGGAGACGGTTGAAGTACCAGTCGGTGCGTTCCTCCTGCGGCCTGAGCCAGACCGACTCAATCTCCCGGGCCACCTGCATGTAGGCCGAGTAGGCATAGCGGACAGAGTCGGCCATCTGCCTCTCGCTGTCCGAGGCCAGCACTTTATAAAGCCGCTCCATACCCGCCTCGAACTCCTCGGCCGGGATGGTCTCCGGCTGGGCCAGCAGACCGTCCCCTCCTATCTGGCGGAAGAGGTCGGAATGATAGCGCTCGGAGGTGTTGAGCAGGTTGCGTGTGAGGTCTACGCTGAGAATACTGTTCGAGATGAAATCGGAGATATACCGGCTCATGCGGCCCAGCTCGAAGAAAGCCAGCGCTCCTGAAAGCAGCAGCATCAGAGCGATGACCAGCGAGGCGGTGAATATCTTGCTCCGTACACCTAACTTTATCTTATTGAATACAGGCATTGTCTTTTCACATAAGCATATCAGGACAAAGATAGCAAAAAATTCCGGCTGACCCTCATGGAGCAGCCGGAATCTGTCAAAGTTCTATGTAAGGTGTGAGTTAGTTGCGGGCGATGTAACGTGCCATCTCGAGCACTTTGTTGGAGTAGCCCCACTCGTTGTCATACCAGGAAACTACCTTTACGAAAGTAGGATCGAGCTGGATACCGGCCTTGGCATCGAAGATGGAAGTGCGGGCGTCACCGCGGAAATCGGTGGAAACCACAGACTCATCGGTGTATCCGAGGATACCCTTGAGCTCACCCTCGGAAGCAGTCTTCATGGCCTTGCAGATCTCCTCGTATGTGGTGGCCTTCTCAAGCTCCACTGTCAGGTCGACTACGGAGACGTCTGAGGTGGGAACCCTCATGGACATACCGGTCAGCTTGCCGTTGAGCTCGGGGAGCACCTTGCCGACAGCCTTTGCGGCGCCTGTAGAGGAAGGAATGATGTTCTCGAGGATACCGCGGCCGCCTCTCCAGTCTTTCTTCGAAGGACCGTCAACGGTCTTCTGAGTAGCTGTTGCGGCGTGAACAGTGGTCATCAGACCTCTCTTGATACCGAATGCCTCGTTGAGAACCTTGGAGATGGGAGCCAGGCAGTTGGTGGTGCAGGAAGCGTTGGAGATGATGTCCTGTCCCTTGTAGGATTTCTGGTTGACACCATAAACGAACATAGGAGTGTCGTCCTTTGAAGGAGCTGACATGATGACTTTCCTGGCACCTGCCTGGATGTGCTTGCGGGCCTTCTCGTCTGTCAGGAAGAGACCTGTGGACTCCACTACGATCTCGGCGCCCACCTCGTTCCACTTCAGGTTGGCGGGATCCATCTCGGCGGTCAGACGGATCTTCTGACCGTTTACTATAAGGTTGCCGTTCTCTACGGACACCTCGTGGTCGAAGTGGCCGTGAACGGAGTCATATTTCAGCATGTAAGCCAGATACTCAGGGTCGAGCAGGTCGTTGATGCCGACTACCTGGATGTCATCAGAAAATTTGTCGATTGCAGCGCGGAATACCATGCGGCCGATACGGCCGAATCCATTGATACCAATTTTAACTTTTGTCATTGCTGTAAGATTTTAAAGTCGGCGGCAAAGATACGAATTTTGATGGAATTAATCTATATTTGCGCACAAATTTGCATTAAAATATGACATCCGACACCAGAGAGATCCTCATAACCAACGACGACGGCATCGGAGCCGACGGTATCCACGTCCTGGCCTCCGTCATGCGCCGCTACGGCAACGTGACTGTCGTCGCCCCCCTCCACGCCCAGTCCGGCAAGTCCGCCGCTCTTTCCCTCGACACCAAACTCTACCTCAAGCAGATAAAGAACGAGCCCGGCTACAGGGAATACACCTTCAACGGCACCCCGGTGGACTGCATCAAGATAGGCATCAACGAATGCTGGCCCGAGGGACGTCTGCCTGACCTGGTGGTCTCCGGCATCAACCACGGCGCCAACTGCTCCGTGGCCTCCCTCTACTCCGGCACTCTGGGCGCCTGCATCGAGGGCACGGTCTACGGCATCCCCTCCATAGGATTCTCTATATGCACCCACGCCGAGCATCCCGACTTCAGTCCGATAACCGAATACGCGGATACGATCATGGAACGCTTCCTCGCCTGCCCTCCCGAAAAAGGCATCTACCTGAACATCAACTTCCCTCCCATCCCCGCCTCCGAGATCCGCGGCATCCGCATGGCCCGCCGGGGCAAGGGAATGTGGGTCAAGGAATTCGACACCTGCACTGACGAGGACGGCAGCACCTATTACCTCATGGCCGGCCACTTCGAGAACCACGAGAAGGACAGTTCCCTGGGCGACCACATGAAGGTCAAGGACGGCTATATCTCCGTGGTGCCCCACCGCATCGACACCACCGACTACCAGGAGATGGAGCGCATGCGCAAAGTCTGGGAGCAATGAAATACTACATCATAGCCGGAGAAGCCTCGGGCGACCTGCACGGATCCAACCTCATGCGCGGCCTGCTCGCCCACGACCCATCCTGCGAGATCCGCTTCTGGGGCGGGGACAGAATGGCAGCCGTAGGAGGCACTCTGGTCCGCGACTACAGGGACAATGCCGTAATGGGCCTGGTCGAGGTCATCGGCCGCCTCGGCAGCATCCTCCGCAACCTCCGCTTCTGCAAGAAGGACATCCTCGGGTGGAAGCCCGACGCCGTCATCCTGATCGACTACCCGGGATTCAACCTAAAGATAGCCCGTTTCGCCCATGAGCACGGTTTCAAGGTATTCTACTACATCCCTCCGAAAGTCTGGGCCCGGGGCGAGGGCCGCATCCGCCTTCTCAAGAAATACGTGGACCGCACCTTCATCATCTTTCCCTTCGAAGTGCCCTACTTCGAGGCCAAGGGCGTGAACGCCGTCTACAACGGCAACCCGCTGGTGGACAACATCGCCGCCACTCCCTCCGTCCACATGACCCGGGAAGAATTCCTCCGCTCCCACTCCCTGACCGACGACGGCCGGGAACTCATCGCCCTGCTCGCCGGCAGCCGCAAGATGGAGGTGGACTACCTCCTGCCCCGCCTGATCAGGACCGCCGCCATCCTGAAGGAAAGGACCGGCAGCCGCTTCCGCTTCCTGCTGGCCGCAGCTCCTTCCATCGACCGCTCCTACTACGACAGATACCTCCACGGCAATCCCGACATCGACATTATCTACGGCGACACCTACGGAGTCCTCAGCCACTCTGCCGCAGCCGCCATCTCCTCCGGCACAGCCAGCCTCGAAGCCGCGGTCATCGGCACCCCTCAGGTAGTCTGCTACGGCATGAACCCCATAACCTACGCCATAGCCCGCATGGTCGTCAGGCTCGACACCATCTCCCTGGCCAACATGATACTCGGCCGGCACATCTTCCGCGAGCTGCTCCAGGGCGACTGCACTCCGGAACACATAGCCGGTGAACTGCTGCGCATGACCGATGACACCGCCTACCGCAGCCGGATGATCTCCGACTACGACGACATGAGGGCCTTGCTCGGAGAGAAGGACTCCGCCCGGCGCACGGCTGCCGACATTGAACGTCTCATCAAGGAAAAATAACTGAGTACAATGGAATTTTTCAAATACCAGGCAGCCGGCAACGACTTCATCCTCCTCCGCTCCCTCGACCGCAGGGCGGAGCTTCCGGAGCAGGAGATCATCCGCCTCTGCGACCGCCGCTACGGCATCGGAGCAGACGGCCTCATCATCCTCGAAAGCAGCCCTGTCCACGACTTCACCATGCGGTTCTACAACAACGACGGCTCCTCCGGCATGATGTGCGGCAACGGCGGCCGCTGCATCGTAGACCTGGCCCGCCGCTCCGGCATCCCCGCCTCCGGGGAGGACGGCAGCTGGATTTTCGAAGCCCCGGACGGCGTGCACCGCGGCAAGGTCCTCTCCTCTGAAGGACAATACAGCCGGATACTCCTGGGAATGAACGATATCACCGCAGTGGAAGAAATCCGTCTCCCGCAGCAGGAAGGTCAGGAGCCAGTGGCATGGAAGATGAACACAGGCACGGACCATCTGGTGATTTTCAAGGACAATATCGAAGGTCTTGACGTCTACGGCGAGGGCCGCAGATGGAGATACGCCCCGCAGTTCGCCCCCAAGGGGACTAATGTCAATTTCGTACAGGCCTCCGGACCGGGAGAGCCACTGCGCGTCCGCACCTACGAGCGGGGCGTGGAGTACGAGACCCTCTCCTGCGGCACGGGCGTCATCGCCGCCGCAGCCGCCGCATGGCTCCGCGGCGACCACAGCGGAAAATACACGCTCCGGTCAACTTCGGACACCTTCACGGTATCGTTCAGCTGCCGGAGCGGAATATTCTCAAACGTCGAATTAACCGGTCCAACGGAACTGGTCTTTCAGGCAACCTTATAACCGTCCGTTTATCAGAGTTGGTGAAATGCAAGGCGTCGAGGCGAAGGGCGAAGGAGTTTACTTGACGTAAATGACTGAGCCGTGAGCCGAAGACAACGCAGCAGTTCGCCAGCTATGATAAACGGACCCCTCGGGGGCCAAAGATTTTTGTGCCTACTCGGACCATATTGCTGCCCATCTCCACCGCGATGTGATAGTCGTGAGTCATCCCGAACGACTTCAGATCGAACTGCCCGAGGAAAGGATATCCCAGAGCCCTGATGCTGTCAAACACTGAATTCAGATGAGCGAATTCCCTGCGGATGAGCGCCTCGTCCTCCGTGAGGGAGGCCATGCCCATGACCCCGCGGATGTGGACCTGAGTGGGATATCCCTCATTGTCCCCGGACTGGCGGGCCTTCTCTATCCCTGCAAGGAAGTCCATGACCTCCTCATCGGAGAAGCCCTGCTTGCTCTCCTCCGAGGCGATGTGCATCTCGAGGAGGACATCGATGCTGAAGCCGTTCTGCCGGCACCAGCGCTCTATCTCGAAGAAGAGCTTGGGGGTGTCCACCGAATGAATCAGCTTGACGTAAGGCACGGTCATCTTGATCTTGTTGCTCTGCAGATGGCCGATGAAATGCCACTCTATGTCCTTGGGCAGGGAGAGGGCCTTTTCCTTGAGTTCCTGGGGACGGCTCTCGCCGAAGACCCTCTGGCCCGCTTCGTAGGCCTCGAGGATCTCATCCCCCGACTTGAATTTGGACACTGCCACGAGCTCGACCCCGGAGGGCAGTTCCTGCCGCAGCGACAGGATATTCTCAGTAATGTGTCCCATAGTGTGATATATTTTAACTAACGTCTTCTCTGCTGCTTCTGCTGCTCGCGGATAGCCTCCTGCTGTGCCTTCTGGATAGCCTCGAGACGCTGCTGGAACTTGGACTTGGGCTTGGCGGCTCCCTTTACGGAAGCGGCGCGCACCCTGGCCATGATCTTCTCCTCGTCCACGAAGAAACGGCGGATGATCCAGGTCTGGAGCATCATGATGAGGTTGGAGAGCAGGTAGTAGTATGTCAGACCGCTGGAGAGGTTGTTGCAGATGAACAGCATGAAGATGGGCATGAAGTAGAGGGTCATGTTGCGCATGCTCTTCATCTGAGGGTTGTTGTCCACATTGCTGCCCTGGGTCATCCTGGCCGAGAAGTACATACTCAGGGCGCAGAGGATGGCGAAGAGGCTGACGTGGTCACCGTACAGCGGTATGTTGAATCCGAAATCGAGAATCGAGTCGTAGGTACTCAGGTCGTCCGCCCACAGGAAGCCCTTCTGACGGAGCTCGAACGAAGCCGGGAAGAAGCGGAACATCGCGAAGAGCACCGGGAACTGGAGCAGCATGGGGAGACAGCCTCCGAACATGCTCACACCGGCCTTGCGGTACAGGTCCATGGTCTCCTGCTGTTTCTTCAGGGCATCTTCCTGGCGGGGATACTTGGCGTTGATCTTGTCCAGCTCGGGCCTGAGAACGTTCATCTTGGCCGAGGACATGTAGGACTTGAGGGTCAGAGGAGATATGACCAGCTTGATCAGAACTGTCAGCAGCAGAATGATGATGCCGTAGTTGCTGATGAAGCGGCCGAAGAGGTCGAAGACGGGGATGATGATACCCCTGTTGATCCATCTTACCAGCCATCCTCCCAGAGGCACGATCTTCTCGAAGTCGCAGTCATAGCTCTTGAGGGTACGGAAATGGTTGGGGCCGTAGTAGAACTCGAAGGGCACGGTCACATCATCACCGGGCTCGTACTGCACGAGGGTCGAGGCGGAGCAGGCCATCAGACGGCGTTCGGCGTCGGTCTCGGGGTAGAATTTCATCGAGAGGTTGCCCGACTCGAAATTCTCCTCTGCCCGGAGAATGGCGGAGAAGTACTGCTGCTGGAAGGCAAACCACTCGATACGGGTGGTCACCTCGCGGTGGTTGCCGCCGGAGCGTCCGCCGCCGCGCATGATGCCGAGGTTCTCTATCTTCTTGACCTGACCGGGATACTTGAAATCGACAGTCGAGTAGTTCTGCTCGTTCTTGTAGCCGCGCTCGAGACGGGGCACGTCCATGTTCCAGGCTATCTCGAACTGGGATGCGTTGCGGGGGATATGACGGTCCATGTTCACCATGTGCACGTCGAAGTCCACCATGTAGCTGTCAGCCGGCAGGAAATAACGGTGCTCGATGAAGGCGGTGTCCGAGAAATACAGGCGCATCACCAGGGTGGAGTCGTTGGACACCACAGTCTCGTAGGTAAAGCCGCCTGTGTTGATGTACTGGTCGGTATAGAGCTGCAGGCCGAAGTCGCTGTAGTCGTCCTTCATCAGGTAGAGGTCGGTGCTGTCGCTGGTGTAGTAGTCCTTGATCAGGACTGAGGCGGCCTGGCCTCCCTTGGTCGAATACTTTATCCTGAGCTTGTTGTTCTCGAGGTAGTGGAAGTCCTCACCGGCGTTGTAGGCCTGCTCGAGGAAGGGATTGGCGTATGTGCTGGCATAGACCGGCTGCCCGTCCTGTGTTCCCTGTCCCGCCGCTGCCGAAGCACTGTCGGCGGCCATCTGCTGAGCCATCCGCTCCGCATACTCGAAGGCATTGGCCGCAGCCACCGAGTCCCTCACCCTCTGTATCTCCTGCTGCTCTCTTGCTATTCTGGAATTATAAACGCTGAATCCTATCAACAGGAGTCCTATGAGCGTTATACCTATTATAGTATTCTTGTTCATGCTTTATTCCTGGCTGTCGAGTTGGTGAATCTTCTCCTCGAGGGCGGCGAGCTCCTCCTTGGCGGCGTCTATCTTCTTCTGGAACTCCCTGACGAGCGAATCAGCTTTCTTGGAGCTGGCGAAGAAACCGATATTGTTCTCGTATGTGGCTATCTCGCTCTCGAGCTTGCGGAACTTCTGAAGGAGACGGTCCCTCTCCTGACGGGCGGGCGATGTCTCCACACGGCCGCGTCCTCCGCGGGGCGCCCTGCCGCGTCCGCTGCCTCCGGATACGCGGAAGTCGGGGAACTTCTCCGACATGGCCTCGCGGTAGGCATCCTGTATCTTCTCCTTCTCCTTGAAGGGCACAAAGCCTATTGCATTCCACCTGTCGGCAAACGCGCGTGCGGCCTTCTCGTCCTCGCGCCTGTCACCCGAGGGAGTATAGGCGCTGATCTCGTCGATGACGGCCTGCTTGGCCTTGAGATTGTCCACATACTGAGGCTCGATACCGCCGAAGTTCTTCTCCTTGTTGTCGAAGAAGTGGTCGCATGCGGCGCGGAAACGGACCCAGATCTGGTCCGACTTCTTGCGGGATACCGGCCCTACCTCCTTCCACTGCTTCTGGAGGGAAATCAGGTAGTCGGTGGTCTTCTTCCAGTCGGTGCTGTCCATCACGGCCTCTGCCTGCTCGCAGAGGGCGATCTTCTTCTCCATATTACCGTTCATCTGCTCCTTGAACTCGGCGTAGAACTCCCTCTTGCGGTTGTAGAACTTGTCGCAGGCGGCGCGGAAACGGTCGTATATCTTCTGATTGTCCTTCTTGGAGGCGAAGCCTATCTTGCGCCACTCCTTCTGGATATCCTCGAACTCCTTGGTAACAGCGTTCCAGCCGTTGGACTCCTTGATGTCCTTGTCGGCCAGAGCCTCGGCCTTCTCACAGAGGACGGTCTTGGCGGCCAGATTCTCCTTCTGCTGCACCTTCAGATTCTCGAAATAGGCCTGATGCAGCTTGTTGATGCGGGAGGTTGCGGCCCGGAAGCGGTCCCATATCTCCTCGCGGAACTCCTTGGCCACGGGGCCGAACTCCTTCCACTCCTCGTGCAGCTTCTGCAGCTGGGCGAAAGCCTCCACCACATTGGGACTCTTCTCCAGAGCCTCAGCCCTCTCGCAGAGAGCGGTCTTGGCCTCGAGGTTCTTCTTGAAGTCCAGGTCGCGGAGTTCGTTGTTAATCTTCACATAGTCGTAGAATTTCTCCACATAGTGCTGGTAGGTCTCGTAGATATCCTTGACCCTCGCCTGGGGCACCGGACCGGTCTCGCGCCAGCGTGCCTGGAGGTTGCGGAACTCAGGATAGGAGCGGTTCAGGTCCTCGGTGTTCTCCACCAGGTTCTTGAGTTCCTCTATGATCTCCAGCTTGCGGTCCAGGTTGGCCTGCTTCTCTCTTTCCAGATTCTGGAAATAAACTGCACGGCGGCCCTTATAGCGGGCATACAGTTCCTTGAACGCACGCTCGATCTCGATAAAGGGATTCACGGAGACTTCCGCAGGGGCATTCTCCTCCACCGGCTCCTCCACTGCCTCCGGTTCCTCTCCTGCTTCCACAGGACCGTCGGCGGGAACTGCCCCGGCTTCTTCCTCTTCGGGAAGTCCGGCATAGTCGGAAGTTCCAGGCTGCACATGGTAGCCGGATGCTATCTTCTCCTCTTTCAGCACCTTATAGAATGTAGCCTTGATATACTCGGACTGCCTGTTGAGCTCCATGATATCACCGTTGTCCACCAGGTTGCGGAAAGCCTCGACTATCTCCTTGAGGCTCTTGGACGAGAGGCTCTTCAGCTCCTCGTCGCTGATAATGGCTCCGCGCATCTCCTCAGGCTCCTGTACGGCAGGTTCCTCCGCCACAGGTTCCTCAGGTGCGGCCGGCTGCTCATTGTCAGCTCTGTCCACAATCTCCCCGGCAGCCACCACTGCGGCGGCCACAGCAGCGGCCTCCTCGACAGCGGGACTCACTTCCGAAGCATTAACATTCAGTGATTCAGAATTCTCTACAGAATTTTCAGCAGTACTCTTCCCGAGGGAAGGATTCAAGGTCTCTTCAGTCATCGTTATCAGTTGTTAAATTGAACTTGCAAATATACATTATTTTTTAAAAGAACCGCGGTTTTACATAAATTTGCGCCCTGTATGAGGATAGATATTATCAGTGCGGTACCTGAACTGCTGGAAAGTCCGCTCAACCATTCGATTATAAGACGGGCCCGGGAAAAGGGACTCGTGGAGATTCATATTGTCAACCTGCATGACTACGGCAAGGGCAACTACAAGCAGATAGACGATTACGGCTTCGGAGGCGACGCCGGCATGGTTATCAAGCCGGAACCGCTGTACAGGGCCATCACGGACCTGACCTCACAGAGGGAGTACGACCAGGTGATCTACACCTCGCCGGACGGGGAGATGCTGGACCAGGGTATGTGCAACAGCCTGTCCACATGCGGAAACCTGATCATCCTGTGCGGTCACTACAAGGGCATCGACCACCGCATCCGCGAACATCTCATAACCAAGGAGATATCCATAGGAAGCTACGTCCTCAGCGGAGGTGAGCTGGCTGCCTGCGTCATCTGCGACTCCATTATCCGGCTGCTGCCCGGCGCCATTACCGATGAGACATCCGCACTGTCCGACTCCTTCCAGGACGGACTTCTAGCACCTCCTATCTATACCCGCCCGGCGGATTTCATGGGCTGGAAAGTTCCCGATGTATTGCTTTCCGGAAATCCCAGACTCATCCGCCAGTGGCAGGAAGAACAGGCCCTGGAGCGCACCAGAAGACTCAGACCCGACCTGCTGGAATAAAACCGTCAAGACTATGGGCAATACGACATCCAACACCGAGCAGCAGATACTGGCCTCCGCAGAGAGACTGTTCCTGCAGAAAGGCTTCAGCGCAACCTCCACTACCGACATCGCACGGGACGCCGGGTGCAACCAGGCACTGGTCCACTATTACTTCCGGACCAAGGAAAACCTCTTCAACAGGATATTCGACGCCAAGTTCGACTCTGTCATGGACTTCATTGACAGCAGCATGAAGGACGACAGCGATATATTCGGGAACATCCGCAATGCAGTCGGAGCCTACTTCCGGTATCTGAGCGAGAACGCCTATACCCCGCAGTTCATATTCAACGAACTGATGCAGAACCCCGTCAGGCGCAGGCACATACGTGAAGCGTTCCTGACCAGCCGGCGCAGCAGCCAGGTCTTCGCCAGAATTCAGGCCATGGTGGAAAAGGCCGCCGAAGCCGGCACCATCCGGAAAATAGACCCCCTGGACCTGATTTTCGACGGTATGTCCCTGGTAGTTTTTTCCTTTATCACCGCTCCGGCATTCGTAGACCTGCTGGGACGCGACTCCTCCAGTCTGAATAACTTCCTCGAGCACCGCAAGGAAGAGATCATAACCCTGCTCACCCAGGGGCTCAGACCGGCTTCCTCAGACGCAGGAAGTCCGCGGCATGAATCCGGTACTGAGAGACAGCTATGATTATCGGACTGCTCAAAGGACTGATTGTAGGCATTATAGTCTCGATACCGGTGGGACCGCTCGGCCTGCTGTGCATACCCCGCACTCTGGCCAGAGGACGACGCGCCGGACTGGCCGTAGGTCTCGGGGGCTCGGCAAGCGACACGCTCTACTCAGCCCTGGCCCTTTTTGCCCTCTCCTTCATCAGCGGCTTCATCGAGGCTCACAAGGGCTGGGTTCTGCTGGCCGGAGGCCTGATAATCAGCATCACCGGCATCAGGCTCCTGGTCAGCCGACGTCAGGTCCGCCACCCGGACAGTGTAACCACCAGAGCCATGAGTCCCGTACGCCACATCGAAGGAGCCCTCAACGGCTTCCTCATATCGGTAACCAATCCCGGCACTCTGGTCTGCATGCTGTGGCTGTTCACTTTCCTGAATGTAGATACAGCCACACCGTCCGTCATGGCTGCAGAATGGGCCGGCACCTCCCTGGGCTCAGCCACCTCCTGGTGCCTCATCACATGGGTCATCAGCACCTTCCGTGACCGCATCACCATCGGCCAGCTCCACATCCTCACCCGCATCTGCGGAGCCGCCATCCTGCTCATCGGCCTGGCCTCCGCCGTCAAGAGCCTTCCCCTGCTCCAGCCCCTGTAATCATCTGTTCAGCCACGTCCGCCATCTGCGGTGCTCATCGCGCTGACGTATTCAGAGATCGTGGTCCGTAGCGTGGTCCTTCTCGCCGGAGGTCTGCCTGGGTGGGCAGGTATCCGTTACGGTTCGTCCTGCGGTTCCCGGTTTGACGTCCCCGCACGCCCCATTTCTGTAACCCGTTGATGGTCAGTTTAGAACGGCCCAACGATGTGCTTTCGTCCACTTTAAAAACGGACGCATCCACGGCCACTTACGTTAAGTTCCAGGATGTCAGTTTGTTCCTGAATCATTGTGTGCGCACTGTTCATTTTCGTTCGCTTGCAGGCGCGGAGTGAAACCGTAACGGCAGCAAATCCCGTGATTCGGTGCCGTTGTGGCATGCCCGCTCCTACGTCCTTCTGCCAGTGGTCCCTTCCGTGCCGGAAGGTGACGGTGAAAAGTCACTTCTGCCGGCACCTTCTCGAATTCGTTATAAGCTGATCCGCTTCACAGGTGGCTCTCGGAGGCCAGGCATCGGTTTCCTGCAGACACCACCACCTTCTCGTTTCGGTCCCGTCCAGCCTTTTGCATCTCCCTCATTCCAAAGCTTCCCGCTTACCTCATCACTCCTTCGAAAGGAGTCGTGCTTTTCCGCATTTCTGCTCACCTTCCGAAGGTGCGCGGAATTCTCGCGTTTCTGTCTCACCTTCCGAAAGTGCGCAATCGCACGGGGCCCTCTGTAGCGCCTGTACCCGCGTTTTCGTTTCCTGCCGCCTCATCCCACCTTCCGAAGGCGGGCCAAATCCGGCAGTATCCGTATCACCTTTGGAAGGTGAGCACGTCTATCTTTACCGCAACGACAGGAAAATGCGGTAATCAGTGCCGTTGTGGAAGGTGCCCGGGGAGACAATGCCGTCCAGGAAGCCCATGCAAGGATGCGGCGGAAAAGAAGTTCCACAACGGCAGAGAATCGCGGAAAATGCTGCCGTTGTGGAAGGGGACTGGGGAGGCAATGCCGTCCAGGAAGCCCATAGCAAGGATGCGGCGGAAAAGCCATTCCGCAACGGCAGGGAAATGCGGAAATTGCTGCCGTTGTGGAAGGTGGCCGGAGAGACAATGCCGTCCAGGAAGCCCATAGCAAGGATGCGGCGGAAAAGCCATTCCACAACGGAAGGGATGCGAGAAGGTGAAGAAAACTCTGCCGAAACACCGGACCACTGCCCTCTCGGAGCGAAGCGACTAAGCCCTCCCCAAGAAGGAAGGGAAAGGTTTAGAAGGGGGTAAAAAAAGGCCGACTTTGTCGGCCATCCCCCTCTTTTGGGAGGATTTGCTCCCTTCGGTCGCACATCCCCACCCGCCTGCGGCGGGCTTTGCAGAAGATGAAGAAAAAAAAGCCGAAATGCGGATTTGGAGCGAAGCGACTAAGCCTTCCCCTTGGGGAAGGTTTGGATGGGGGTAAAATAAGGCCGGCTGTGTCGGCCATCCCCCTCTTTCCGCAGAAAGGCCCCGGCGCCATCAGCGCCAGGGCCTTTCTGCGGAAAGAGGGGGATTCGAACCCCCGGAACCCACAAGGAGTTCAACAGTTTTCGAGACTGCCCCGTTCGACCACTCCGGCATCTTTCCTGATTTTCGGGCTGCAAATATAACTGCAAAATTTTGAAATATGAAATTATTGTCCCATCTTTGTTGGGCAAAGTTCAAGCCGTAACGTCCCGCGGCCGGAAACAAGACACTTAATTTCTTGCTTTATGATACAGATAGATGAACTAAGGTTCAGCTACAGGGGACGCTGCGTGTATGACGGCCTGAGCCTGGAGCTGAAGGACGGAGCCGTTTACGGGCTCCTGGGAAGGAACGGAGCGGGCAAGACGACTTTGATGAGGTTGATTGCGGGGCTTCTGAGATGCGGAAACGGTCGGATAGAGGTGGACGGCATGGTACCGTTCGACCGGAAGCCGGAGTTTCTGGACAATGTCTATTTCGTGCCGGAGAGCTTCAACGCTCCGGACCTGCCGGTGATAGAGTATGCCGGAAATTACGGAATGTTTTACTCGAACTATGACGGAGACGCACTCGTCGATTATCTCAGGATATTCGACGTCGAGCCGGGCGCTGTCTTCCGCAGGCTTTCCTCGGGACAGAAGAAGAAGGCCATGATAGCCTTCGCGCTTTCACTCAATACACGGCTGCTCCTGCTGGACGAGCCCGGCAACGGCCTGGACATACCGTCCAAGCTGACACTGAGACGGCTGCTGGCCGAGCACATGCGGCCGGACAGGACGGTGATTCTGTCCACCCATCAGGTCCGGGAAGTGGAAGACATCGTGGATCATGTGGCCGTCATCGACTCCGGGAGGCTGCTGCTCAACTCATCCCTGGATGATCTCGCAGGAAAGATATGCTTCAGCACCGGCGACAAGGTTATGCTCCATGCCCTGTTCAGCGAGCGTACGGCCGCAGGTGTGGTCAACATCCTGCCCCGCCTGACCCGCTCCGGTATCGTCAGCGGATATGCCGGACATAACCTGGGTTCAGGCACGCTCTCCGACCGCCCGGCCGTCTACAGCGGCACAGACACAGAAACCGGCACAGCGGCAGACGCTGAAACGCATCTGAAAAACCTGCATGCAAAGACTGACATCGACATGGAAGTGCTCTTCGACGCCTGCATCTCAGGAGGAGGCACTCTGGTAGAGTATCTCAGGTCCCTGGACAACAGAAATACTGAAAAGGAGGTGGATCATGCGTGCTGTTAGGACTCCCCACTGCGCCTCGGAAAGACTTATCCGCGCAGGAATGCTCACGGTCTCGGACCTGAAATCCGGAATAAGGAGAATCTGGCCGGCCGCAGCAGTAATGGCCTGTCTGTACCTGGCCTACTGGCTGGTCATGCTGCTGGCTGAGAATACAGTGACTCCCGGAGACAGGCTGCCGGTACTGTATCTGACAGCCCTGTTCCTGGCATTCTGCGTTCCTGCATCTGTCTACGGCTACGTCAACGACCCTTCGGACGGAATCGGATATGCCATGCTGCCTCTCCCCGTTCCCATCAAGTTCGGAGTGATGATGCTGGTATCCGCCGTCCTGATTCCGTTCGGATTCTACGCAGTCATGCACATGCTGGACTGCGCTCTGGCGCTGGCCGGAGGCGGAAGAGGATTCCAGGGTATGATCTGGGAACCCGGCGGGACGGATTTCTGCACATTCTGGTCCGACTTAGGCAAGATCTGCCTGTACCAGTCGGTATTCATTCTGGGCAATATCGCCCTGCGGAAGCACAAGACAGCCATGACCGTACTCGTCATGCTCGCAATTCACGGCGTATTCATCGGGATGTTCCAGGTCGATGAGCTGAGCAGCGGTATCCTGTACATTCTCTACTCATTCGTCGCCCCCACATGCATCTGGGCCGTATCCTACCTGCTCTTCAAGCGGCTGCAGTTCTGCTAGCACGGGAGTCACTGCTGTTTTCTTCTCTCCTTGGCCGCAGCTGCAAAACTTACTACGAGGGAGCCTGCGACAAGGAGGGCGGAAAGCACCAGAAGCCATTCCTCATCCTCAAAGCCAAGGTAGACCAGCATGAGAACAAGGGCGAGCAACTGCAGAAGTTCAAGAATGCGGTTTCGTTTCATATTGCTGTGTTTTAAGAGTTGGTTTCTATCTCGTCGAGTTCGAGCCAGCGGAGTTCCTTTTCATCGAGCAGACGGGTCACCTCCCCGATACGGACCGAGTCGGCGGTCAGCTCTTCGGAAGACAGTGCGCCGGAGCAGAGCCGGGCCTCCAGGGTCTTCTTCTCCTCCCCAAGGGAGACCAGTTCCTCCTCCAGCCTGGCCTTCTCCTGCTTTTCCTTATAAGTCAGACGGCGCTTGCGCTCCCCTCCGCGGTCCGCTGCAGAAGCCGGAGTATCAGACGCTGCCGCCTTACGGGTCTCCCTGGACGCAGCCCTGCGTTCCTCCTCCCTGTCCTTGAGGTACTGCCGGTAACCTGAGTAACTGCCCACAAAGTCCTTGACCCGGCCTCCGCCCTCGAATATGAAGAGATGGTCTGCAAGCTTGTCCACGAAAAAGCGGTCATGGGAGACAATCAGCAGCGAGCCGGCAAATCCGGACAGATACTCTTCCAGCACATTGAGGGTCATCAGATCCAGATCATTGGTAGGCTCATCCAGTATCAGGAAGTTGGGACTGCGCATCAGCACGGTCAGCAGATATAGCCGACGGCGCTCGCCTCCGCTTAGCAATGCCACCTTGTTGCGGTGCATCGACGGAGGAAAGAGAAAATAGTTGAGAAAGGTCATCGCGGAGACGGTCTCCCCCTTGCCTATGGACACCACATCGGCTATCTCCGAGACGGTCTCGAAAACAGTCTTGTTGCCGTCCAGACGGATGCCCTCCTGCCGGTAATACCCTATGCGGAGGGTCTCCCCGCGGTCTATCTCTCCCGCAGAAGGTTCCAGGACACCGGCCAGCAGGTCGAGGAAGGTGCTCTTCCCCACTCCGTTGGGACCGACCACCGCTATTTTCTCTCCGGGAGCAAAGTTGTAGGTAAAATCCTCGAGTACAGGGAAGTCGCCCCAGCGGTAGCTCACTCCGCGGCAGTTGATTATCTTGCGGCCGAGGCGGGCCATCCCGGCCCGTATCTCCACCTGTCGCTCCTCTATCCTCTGCCCCGCCCTGTCCTTAAGTTCATGGAATGCGTCGATACGGTATTTGGCCTTGGTGCCGCGGGCACAGGGCATCCGGCGCATCCAGTCCAGCTCTGTACGCAGCAGATTGCGGGCCCGGTCAGTAGCCGCGTTGAAATTGGCTATGCGCTCCTGCCTCTTCTCCAGGAAGTAGGAATAGTTGCCCTGGTAGCGGTAGAGTTTACCGCCGTCCAGTTCCAGAATCTGGTTGCAGACCCTGTCCAGGAAATAGCGGTCGTGGGTGACCATCAGCAGGGTACAGCGCGAGCGGGTGAGGTAGTCCTCCAGGAACTCGATGCTGTCCACGTCCAGATGGTTCGTGGGCTCGTCCAGCACCAGAAAGTCCGGCTTGCGGATAAGGACGGCGGCAATGGCTGTCCGCTTGGCCTCTCCTCCGCTGAGTGTTCCGGCTTTCCGGGAGGGGTCGTCCAGCCTCAGGCGGGAAAGCACCGAGGCCACCTCGTACTCAGGCACAGCCTGGTCCCCGGCCCCTTCCAGGACAATTTCCGAGATGGTGCGGTCCGGGTCGTAATGCTGGTCCTGCTCCAGAAAGGCCACGGTGATGTCCTTGAGAAAATGCACCGAGCCGTCCCCGTCAGAAGAATCCCTGCCGGCTATGATGCTCAGCAGGGATGTCTTCCCGGTACCGTTGGGAGCGACGAGGGCTATCTTGTTCCCCTCGTCGATATGGAATGAGATATGGTCGAACAGCACCCGGGGGCCGTAGGACTTGGACACATCGTTGACCTCGAGATAACTGCTCATCCGGACGTGATGCTATCTGTTGCCGTACATGTCCTCGTAGTACTTCTCGTACTCGCCCGAGGTGATGTTGTCCATCCACGCCTGGTTGTCAAGATACCAGCGGACGGTCTTCTCTATGCCCTCCTCGAACTGCAACGACGGCTCCCACCCCAGCTCCTTCTGGATCTTGGTGCTGTCGATGGCGTAACGCATATCGTGACCGGCACGGTCAGTCACGAAGGTGATGAGGTCCAGGTCCGCTCCCTCGGGACGGCCCAGAAGCCTGTCGACTGTCTTGATTACCACCTTGATGAGGTCGATATTCTTCCACTCGTTGAAGCCGCCGATGTTGTACGTATCGGCCACCTTGCCCTTGTGGAAGATCAGGTCGATGGCCCTTGCATGGTCCTCCACGTAGAGCCAGTCCCGCACGTTCTCTCCCTTGCCGTAGACCGGAAGCGGCTTGCGGTGGCGGATATTGTTGATGAACAGCGGTATCAGTTTCTCCGGGAACTGGTACGGACCGTAGTTGTTCGAGCAGTTCGTCACTATCGTGGGCATACCGTAGGTGTCGTGGAACGCACGCACGAAATGGTCGCTCGATGCCTTGGAGGCGGAATAGGGACTGTGGGGACTGTACTTCGTGTCCTCGTAGAAGAAGTCCCGGCCGTAGGCCAGGTGATGCTCCGAGGAAGAGGCGGCCGTCGTGTAGGGAGGCTTGATGCCCTCGGGGTCGGTCAGTTCCAGGGCTCCGTACACCTCGTCGGTGGAGATGTGGTAGAAACGCTTCCCCTCGTATTTCTCCGGAAGCGACTCCCAGTACACCTTCGCGGCCTGAAGGAGCGAGAGCGTGCCCATGACGTTGGTCCGGGCAAAGGTGAACGGGTCCTTGATGGAGCGGTCCACATGGCTCTCGGCGGCAAGATGGATGACTCCGTCTATGCCGTATTTCCGGAAGATGCCGCAGACCGTCTCGTAGTCGCAGATGTCGGCACGCACGAACTCGTAGTTCGGGGCCTTCTCGATGTCCTTGAGGTTCGCCAGGTTGCCAGCGTAGGTCAGCTTGTCCAGGTTCACTATGCGGTAATCAGGGTATTTGTTCACGAAGAGGCGCACCACATGGCTCCCTATGAAGCCTGCGCCGCCGGTTATCAGTATGTTGCGCTTGTATTCCATTATAAAATAAAAGTATTATTTGTCATGATGTTTTCTAGCCAGTTTCTGCTCTTCCTCGTCAGCTATGCGGAACAGGTACTGTCCGTACTGGTTCTTTGCCATGGGCTTGGCCGTCTCGCGGAGCTGGTCGGGAGTAATCCAGCCGCTGCGCAGGGCAATATCCTCCAGACAGGCCACCTTCTGTCCCTGACGCTTCTCTATCACCTCTATGAATGTGGATGCCTCGGCCAGGGAGTCATGAGTTCCGGTATCCAGCCAGGCGAATCCGCGTCCCAGGGTCTCCAGACGGAGCTTTCCCCGCTCCAGGAACTCCTGGTTGACGGAGGTTATCTCCAGCTCGCCGCGGGCCGACGGCTTGACATTGGCAGCCACATCCACGACCTCGTTGGGATAGAAATAGAGGCCGGTCACGGCATAGTTGGACTTGGGCTCCTTCGGCTTCTCCTCGATGCTCAGGACATTGCCCTTGGAGTCTATCTCCGCCACGCCGTAGCGCTCGGGATCGGCCACCCAGTAGCCGAAGACAGTAGCCAGGCCCTCTTTCTCAGCCCTGTTCACCGCGCGGCGCAGCATGACTGTAAAGTAACTGCCGTAGAAGATGTTGTCTCCCAGCACCAGACAGGCGGCGTCGCTCCCGATGAACTCCTTGCCTATGATGAAGGCCTGGGCCAGTCCGTCAGGAGACGGCTGCTCGGCATACTCGAAACGGACACCGAATTCGGAACCGTCACCGAGAAGACGCCTGAAGCCGGGCAGGTCGGCCGGCGTGGATATTATGAGAATCTCCCGGATACCGGCCAGCATCAGCACGGACACGGGGTAGTACACCATCGGTTTGTCATATATCGGGATCAACTGCTTGCTGATACCCTTCGTTATGGGATACAGTCTGGTGCCGGAGCCTCCGGCGAGTACGATTCCTTTCATAATAGAAGTTATGTGTTGTTTTGAAGTTATCGTGCAAATTTATAAAAGATTTCTCAAGAAATGAACTTTTTTAAACCTCGGGGACAGGGCCTCCCGGAGCGGGCGGCAGGGGAGCCACCTTCTCCCACTGAATCGAGTCCTCCTCGAACACGATGCGGTGATGCCTGCGCACGGAATCGCGCTTCCGCTCCCAGTCGATGCGGGTACGCGCCGCGGCTCTGTCTCCCCAGCGGTTGCGCTCGCCGGCATTCCTGAAACGGCGGGTTATCTCATTGCTCAGATTCATCCGCGCGGAATCCACCTTGCGGGTCTCCACAGGGGTTACGGCATCCTTATATCTGGCCCTGCCTATGCCGAAACGCATGTCATCCGGCGTACCGCGGATATTCAGCCCGGCCCGGAACGGCAGAGGAGACTTCAGCAGCGAGATGTGGTAATCGAAACTCATGTCCAGGTTCTGCACCCCGCCGACAGCCGCCTGATAGCGGTCGATCTCCACGAGGAAGGGGTAGATATTGACACTGCCGTCCTCCACGGTGATATTGACGGAGATACTGTCTATGAGATTCTCTTTCTTATTCTTGAACATCAGTTTCCTGGATATCTCCGCAAAGGTCTTGCCGTCCATAAGCACGAGGGAGTCGCCGCGGATATATACCGCCGAGCGCAGCGACGGGATGCGGATGTTCAGCAGGGAGTCCAGCACCCCTTCCGCAGCCACGTCCACCTGCACCTTGCCCTTGAATGACTCCAGCATGGGCACCAGCGAGTCAATCGCCGGAGTGGCCTCCACCAGAGAGGCGATGTCGATGTCCTTCACCTTGACGTCGAAACCGGCATACCCGAAGCGGGACGATGCCGCCTTGTAGATCAGCGAGGCGTTCAGGACAGCGTCATCCAGGGCGGTAAGACTGAGATTCTCCAGGTAGATATGGCTGTCCCTGAGCTCAGCATTGCCCTTGATATCGCGGAAAATATACTCTCCGAAGCGCAGCCGGTCTATGTCCGCAGTCAGCTGGAAATTGATCCTGTCGGGCACCTCGAACAGCCTCATCTGCGTCGTTGAGACTGTATCCGCCTCCAGGACCTGCTCATCCGCCTCGGGGGATGCGAAAGCCCGCATCAGCTGATTCAGATTGAGATTCCGGGACTTGATGTCCAGCCTGGCCCTGAGCATACGGCCGTGCCTCATGGCACCGTAAAGGTTGTGCACCGTTCCTGTCAGGAATACGCTGGAGCTGCCGACCCTCACAGCTGCCCGGTCGAGCGATATCTGTCTGTCGCCCACCTTCACGACCGTACTGTTGAAATGTACCGGGAGAGCGCACTGCGGCACCTTGGCCGTCAGCCGGCTGAACCGCACCGTTCCGGAAGGAATCCACAGCGAGTCCCTCACCTTGTCCGCCTGAATACGGACCACACCCTTCTTCATGCCGCCGCCGGTCTCTCCCATCCTGGCAAAAATCGAATCGGTCTCAAGCCGGACATTCAGACGGGGTCTGTATTCTCCGCGCCTGTCCTTGTACAGGTTCATGGAGGCATCGAGCTCACCCTTCATGCAGAACATCCTGAGCGAGTCGCCCAGACCACCCCTGAGCCTGTTGAACGACACTGCGGCGGAGGGCCTCCAGAGCGAATCCCGGAGCTTGTCGGCGCCCAGGGATATGGTGCCCTTGTTCATGCCTCCGGTCATTTCCCCGTTTTTCAGGAAGACGGAATCGGTCTCGACCTGCACCTCTATCCGCGGTTTGTCCGGACGGTCCTCCCGGGGTCTGAGGGAAGCGGTGATGCCGCCCTTGCCGCAATATACCTTCAGCGAGTCCCCGATAGAAGCGCCCACCCGGTTCATCCCGAAGTCGGCCTTCATCTGAAAGACCCTCGTCGTGTCGCGGGGACGGGTCGAGATTACTCTAAGTTTCAGACTGTCAGCCAGCGCACTGATACGGGGACTCTCCAGATGCAGTCTGGACACCTCGCCGCTCACGCCCAGCGCCCTCGCTCCGAAGAACTTCAGGTCGATGTCCCCTACCGCGTCAATTCCGTGTGCGGCATCCCTGACAGTCACCCCGTCCAAGTCCAGATTGCCCGCCGCAAAGATACGTCCGAAGTCCTGATTCCTTATGGTAGACAGCCTGGTACGTACCTTCAGATCCGCGTCCAGCAGACCCGAATACTCTATGCCGGCCTGCAGGGGGAAGGTCTTGCTGATATTGCCCAGATTAACTTTAGCCTTGGTGTTCAGCACTATAAGCGGATCCTCGAACAGTTCGGTCACCTTCGCGTCGGCCAGGACGTCTATATCATTGCCCTGCAGCTTGAATATCCTGAGGTCCAGATAGGACTCCCGCTCCCGCATCAGGTCCACGAAGGCATCGAAATCCGCGGAAAGATGATCTATGCCGTAGGGAAGCCCCTCGTACCGGGCCGAAGCATCCTCTATCTTGAGACACAGCGACACCGCCGGCATAAGTTCCTTGCCGTAAGCCCCTTTCACAGTCCCCTCAAGCAGTACGCTGCCGTCCGCCGTCAGGTCCTTATGCCTGACCACAGACTCCGGAATGAGCCTGAGAGCCTTCTCCACCGAAGGAGCCGCTGCCCCGAACGACAGGTCCAGGTCCACCGCCCGGCGGACTGTATCCCGTACCGCCGTTCCGCTGAGAGAGAGATTTATGTCATTGACCCCGAGCTCCGCATTGCGCAGCACCACCTTCATACTGTCGGCATTGTACCCCACCCGGGTATTGAGCCTTACCGCCATCCTCCGCATGAGCAGATTCCCCTTCTGCCTGAGCAGCAGGTTCCTGCAGGAAAATTCCACTCCGGCCGCAGCGCCCCTCTCCCCCGCTCCCATCCGCAGACGGGTGTTCACCCCGGCGACCCGGGCATATATATCATTGGAACGGTCATTGAAGACAATATCCGCATCTCTGACCCTGAGCGAGCGCAGGACAATGGCCTCAGGGCGGAACCCTCCGGCAGAGTCAGCCGCGTCCGCCTCCACCGTATCGCTGGAGGGGGGAATGAAATTCCAGTTGGCGCGGCCCCCGGCATCCCGGTACGCATAGACCCGGGCGCTGTCCAGAAGGACACGGTGAATGATCACCCGGCGGTCCTTGAGAAGCGCCACAGGGTCAAATGTCACCCTGCATCGGGCAAACCGCAGGAGGGAATCGCGGTGCGGCATCAGAGGGCCCTCCGCCCGGACGGAATCCGCCGCTCCGCGGACAGTCAGTTCTCCGTCATCTATCCTGAGGGTAAGCCTGGGAAATGAAGAGAAAAACTTCAGATCCACCCTGCCGATCCTCACGTCGGCGTCGAGATATCTGTCCGCCGCATCCTCCACCATCGGAGTCAGTTTGGACGGAGTGAATACTACCCACATGGCCACTGCAATGGCCACGACGCACAGGCCGAGAAGGGAGGCGATGGATATCAAGGTAATTTTGAGGAATTTCTTCAATCCTGGTCTCATAGGCATAAAAAAAACTTGCGGCTGTCAAACTTGCCGCAAGTTAATAAAATTTTCCGTATTCCCGTCACAGCGACAGCCCCTCGTACACCGTGGAGAGTTCTGTCGGGACTATCCTGCCGACCAGGGAAATATCGTTGGAACTGTAGTTGGGATCGATACGTACTGTAGCCATAGTGCCGTTCTTGGGCAGGGTGAACGTAACCTTGCACGAGGCGACGGCACCCGACACATACATCGACAGGGACACCGCACCTTTCCGGCTCACACGGAAATCCACTTCCGATATCCGTCCGTCCACCGTCACTCCGCCGACACCGTTGACTCCGGGGCCGCTGAAAGGGGCGACCTGTATCACTGCCCGGTCATCCTTAACGGATACGAAATTGGTCATGGAAGTCACCATGACATTCTCCCCTCTCTTGAGCACCAGGCGGTCGGCCTCAAGCACGAAATCCATATTCTTCATAGTCTCCACGGTGGCCGCGAATCTGACCGAATCCTCATACGCCTGCATGGCCCTGCGGGTCTGCCTGTCCTGAGGCACGGCTCCTGACGCGGACACTCCTGCGGTCAGCGCCAGCATCAAAGCGATAATCATTCCTTTCATATCTGTCTCCTTTTTTTATTTGATTCACCTCCAAAAATACAAATACCGTACCGCAGGCAGGCGGGCAGCCTTCTTTGCAACAGAGTTGCACGGGATGAAATATACATTTGCGGCGTTTATTAACAACCGAAATACTTTTCTTACATGAAACAGACGATAAAGACATTTCTCCTGGGCGTACTCTGCTTAGCCACCTGCTACGCCCTTTCATCCTGCAACAACACTTCAGGTTCCGGTCACGGTCACTCCCACAGCGAGGAGGTCCACGACCATGCGCATCACGACCATGACGGCCATGACCACTCGCACGAGGGCCACAGCCATGAGGGTCACGACCACCACGCCCATGAAGGGCACGGGCACGAGGGCCACGACCACGGCCATTCGCATGAGGGAGGCAACGCCAGTCCCGATGAGATAACCCTCAGCGCCGAGAGCGCCGCTGCCGCCGGAGTGACGGCCGAGGTAATTGTCCCCGGTCCCTTCCGCGGAGTCCTCGAGGTGAGCGGCCGCATCATGCCGGCTCCCGAGGATGAGACCACGGTAGTGGCAAGCGTTCCCGGCATCGTTTCCTTCGCAGCCCCCATGGTAGAGGGCAGCAGGGTCAATGAGGGCAGCCCCATGTTCACCATCTCCTCCCGCCACCTGCAGGACGGAGACCCCGTGCAGAGGGCTAAGATTGAATACGAGACCGCCCGCCAGGAATATGAGAGGGCAGCCAAACTGGTAGAGGACAATATCGTCTCCCGCCAGGAGTATGAGGCCGCCAAGGGCCGCTATGAGACCGCCCGTCTCACCTACGAGGCCCTCGCCTCGAACGACGGTGAGAACGGCACCGTGGTGAAATCCCCCATCAGGGGCTATGTCAGGAACTGCCTGGTCAAGGAAGGTGACTACGTAACGGTGGGCACCCCCCTGGCAGGTGTCATCACCGGCAGCAAGCTCTATCTCAAGGCCGATGTATCCGAGAGGTATCTCAACCGCCTCCCCGGCGTGAACGACGCCAATTTCAAACTCTCCTACGGAGACCGCGTCTACACAGCCTCAGAGCTCGGAGGCCGCCTGCTCGGCTACGGCCGCTCGACCGACGAGACCAATGCCTACATCCCCGTGACATTTGCCCTGAACGGCACTGAGGACATCCTCCCCGGAGCCTTCGCACAGGTATGGCTCCTCTCCGCCGAGAGGGACGGAGTCATCTCCCTCCCCGTAGAGGCCGTCACTGAGTCCCAGGGCCACTATTTCGTCTTCATCAAGCTGGACGAGACCTGCTACAAGAAACAGGAAGTCACCCTTGGAGCCACCGACGGACAGCGCTATGAGATACTCTCAGGCCTCAAGGGCGGCGAGAACGTAGTCACCCGCGGCGCCACCCATGTCAAGCTGGCCTCCGCAAGCAACCTCATTCCCGCCCATACCCACAACCATTAATCCGCGACAGTCATGCTGAACAAGATCATACATTTTTCCCTGCAGAACCGGCTGCTGATACTCGTCGCGGCCATTCTGCTCTTCGCCGCCGGACTCTACCGGACCTTCAACGCGGAGATAGACGTCTTCCCCGACCTCAACGCCCCGACAGTAGTCGTCATGACCGAGGCCAACGGAATGGCCGCCGAGGAGGTCGAGCAGCTCGTGACCTTCCCCATCGAGACGGCCGTCAACGGAGCCACCGGAGTGCGCAGGGTGCGTTCCTCCTCGACCACCGGATTCTCCGTAGTATGGGTCGAGTTCGACTGGGGCACTGACATCTACCTTGCCCGTCAGATTGTATCCGAGAAACTGGCCGCAGCCGCCGACGACCTGCCGGAGAACTCCGGAACCCCGACCCTAGGCCCCCAGTCCTCCATCCTCGGAGAGCTGCTGATAGTGTCCCTGACCGCCGACAGTACCTCGATGCTGGACCTCAGGACATTGGCTGACTGGACCTTCCGTCCCAGACTGCTCTCCACCGGAGGAGTGGCCCAGGTAGCGGTGCTCGGAGGTGACATCAAGGAATATCAGGTACTCATCCATCCCGAGAAGATGAAGCACTACGGCGTCACCCTCGGCGAAGTGATGGAGGTGACCCGCGGCATGAACCAGAACACCAACGGAGGTGTCATCTACGAATACGGCAGCGAGTACATTGTACGCGGAGTGGTATCGACCCAGGACGTGCAGGAGATGGCCGCAGCCGTCATCAAGACCACTGAGAGCGGGATGCCAGTGACACTGGAGGATGTTGCCGACGTGCGCATCGGAGCCCAGCAGCCCAAGCTCGGACTGGCCTCGGAGCGCGGCAAGCCGGCCGTACTGCTGACCGTCACCAAGCAGCCCAACACCGGCACCATCGAGCTGACCGAGAGACTGGACGCAGCCATAGCCGACCTGCAGAAAAACCTGCCCGCCGACGTGCATGTATCCACCGACATCTTCCGTCAGGCCACATTTATCGAGAACTCCATCAACAATGTAAAACGCTCCCTCTATGAGGGCGCCATCTTCGTGGTCATCGTCCTCTTCGTCTTCCTGGCCAATGTCCGCACCACTATAATTTCGCTCATCACCCTGCCCCTTTCGCTGCTCGTCACGATTCTCGTGCTCGACGCCCTCGGGCTGAGCCTCAACACCATGAGTCTCGGAGGTATGGCCATCGCCATCGGCTCCCTCGTGGACGACGCGATAGTGGACGTGGAGAACGTCTGGAAACATCTGCGGGAGAACCGGGCCCTGCCGCCCGACAAGCGGCTGCCGGTAATCGACGTGGTGTTCAACGCCTCGAAGGAGGTGCGTATGCCGATTCTGAATTCGACCCTGATCATCATCGTCAGCTTCGTGCCCCTCTTCTTCCTCAGCGGCATGGAAGGCAGGATGCTCATTCCCCTCGGAATATCCTTCATCGTAGCCCTCTTCGCCTCGACCATCGTGGCCCTGACCCTGACGCCCGTGCTCTGCTCCTACCTCCTTGGCGGCAAGAAGCACAGCACCAAGGTGCCCAAAGAGGCCTTCGTGGCCGTGTGGCTCAAGAAGCACTACCGCAACGGACTCAACTGGGCCCTCAACCACAAGGCCATCGTAGGCGGCTCCACCCTCGCCCTCTTCGCCGTGGCCCTCGGACTCTTCTTCACCCTCGGACACAGCTTCCTGCCCTCGTTCAACGAAGGCTCGTTCACCATCAACGTCAGCTCCCTGCCCGGAGTCTCCCTCGAAGAGTCCGACAAGATAGGACGGCAGGCCGAGGAGCTGCTGCTGACCATACCCGAAATACAGACAGTGGCCCGCAAGACCGGCCGCGCCGAGCTGGATGAGCACGCCTTAGGAGTCAATGTATCCGAGATAGAGGCACCTTTCATCCTCGATGAGCGCTCCCACGCGGAGGTACTGGATGAGGTGCGCGAGAAACTCTCGACCATCACCGGAGCCAATATAGAGATAGGCCAGCCCATCAGCCACCGCATCGACGCCATGCTCAGCGGTACCCAGGCCAGCATCGCCATCAAGCTCTTCGGAGACAACCTCAACGACATGTTCGTCATCGGCAACCGCATCAAGAGCGCCATCAGCGGTGTGGAGGGCATAGCCGACCTCAACGTCGAACAGCAGATCGAGCGTCCCGAGCTCAAGATCACCCCCAAGCGCGACATGCTCGCCCGCTACGGCATCTCCCTGCCGGCATTCGCCGAGTTCGTGACAGTGAACATGGCCGGCGAGACCGTATCGCAGGTCTACGAGGAGGGCAAGACCTTCAACCTCGTGGTCCGCGCCTCTGAGGACAACCGCGGCGACATGGAGAGCATCCGCAACCTGATGATCGACGATGCCGACGGCTGCAAGATACCCCTCTCCTATGTAGCTGACGTGGAGTCCTCGATGGGCCCCAACACCATCAACCGCGAGAACGTGAAGCGCAAGGTCGTCATCTCCGCCAACACCCGCGGACGCGACCTGCGCGGAGTGGTGAACGACATCCAGAAGATAGTGGATGAGGAGATTGAGCTGCCCGAGGGCTACCACATCGAGTACGGCGGACAGTTCGAGAGCGAGCAGGCCGCCAGCCGGACCCTCCTGCTCACCTCCCTGATGAGCATCGTGGTCATCTTCCTGCTGCTGTACATGGAGTTCAAGAACGCCCGTCAGAGCGGAGTCGTACTGCTAAACCTGCCGCTGGCCCTGATCGGAGGCGTATTTGCCCTGATCATCACCTCCGGCGAGCTCAGCATCCCGGCCATCATCGGCTTCATCGCCCTCTTCGGCATCGCCACCCGAAACGGTATGCTGCTGATCAACCGCTACAACCACCTGCACACCGAGGAGCACCTCTCCGTACGCGAGTGCATCCTCCAGGGCTCCCTGGACCGCCTCAACCCCATCCTGATGACGGCCCTCTCGTCAGCCCTCGCCATGATTCCACTGGCCATCAACGGAGACCTGCCCGGCAACGAGATCCAGAGCCCCATGGCCAAGGTCATCCTCGGAGGACTGCTCACCTCCACACTGCTCAACGGCTTCATCGTGCCGATAGTCTACGACTGGATGCACCGCCGCGAGCGCAGGGCCGAGAACATTGAACAAGCTTAGAATTAATCCGATATATCTTATGAAAATATTTTACAGCATACTACCGTTTCTGACCGCCGCAGTGCTGGGCCTTTCCGCCATGCCCTGCGGCAGCCTCAGGGCCCAGAGCATGGAGAGCATCGACTCGGTGCTGGCCGCAGTGGAGAGGAACAACCTTCAGCTCCGCGCCCTCCAGCAGAACAACGAGGCCTCCCGGCTCGAGATCCAGGCCCAGAACAACCTCCAGCAGGACCTCTCCGTATCCTACAGCCCCTTCTTCACCCGCGGCTATGACGGAGTCGCCAGCTCCGAGCTCGTAGTCTCCATGGGCTTCGACTTCCCCTCGCAGTACATCTCGAGGGGCAAGTCCGGCAAGCTCCAGAACGAGGCCCTCGACATGCAGTACGCCCTCCAGCGCAGGGACATCCTCCTGCAGGCCCAGCTGCTCTGTCTGGATCTGGTGCGGCTCAACCAGGAGAAAGAGCTGCTGGACACCCGGATGGCAAATGCCGATGAACTCCTCGCCCTGATGGAGAAACGCTTTGCCGAGGGCGGGGCCAATATCATAGAAGTCAACAAGGTGAAGATGGAAAGGATGAACGTCCGCACCCTCGCGGCACAGAACGAGGCAGCAAGGCAGAACGCCCTCCAGTCCCTCCGGGCCATGAACGGGAATATCCCCGTGGAGCTGCTGGCAGCCGAATATCCGGCAGTATCCGATATAGTTGACTATGATGAATTCTATGCCGAGGTGATGGCCACGGACGCCGGTATCCTCTCCGCAGAGGCCTCAGTCGATGCCGCCGCACAGGAAATAAAGGTCAACCGGCAGAACTGGCTGCCCAAGTTCGAGGTCGGCTACCGCCGCAACACTGCCATGACCGAGGCCAGCCACGGCTTCCTGGTAGGAGCCTCCCTGCCCATCTTCTCCTCCCGCAACAAGACGAAGATCGCGGAAGCCCGCCACACCGCAGCCCAGAGTGAGCTCGAGAACGCCCGCCTGCAGGCCGAGACCCAGCTCCAGTCCCGCTACAACGAGCTGCAGCAGATCCGCTCAGCCGTCCAGACCTACGACGTGCCCCTGATGCACAGCACCCTCGACGCCCTCAAGTCCGCCGTCCTGGCCGGCCAGATGTCCGTCATCGACTACTACGTCGAGGCCGACAACGTCTACGGCAACCTCTCCACCTACCTCTCCCTCGAGAACCAGTACCGCAAGCTTCTGGCTGAAGCCTACAGGAACCGGCTGTAACTACATCTACGGCTCTTGATCCTTTAAATCCGCTGTCGGAGCAGATATTCCGACAGCGGATTTTGCATGACGGCCCTACATGTTCAATAAATCAACCATGTTCAATTATAGAGAACGATCAGCGTTTTTTGAACAAATAATTTCATCAAACGAACAATGTTCATTACATTTAACTTAACTGCCGTGCTGAAAAAAAGTCGAAAAGCGCAATGTTGGGATTTTTAATTCCACAATCTTTGGATTTTATTTGCCACAATATTGGGACTATTCAAATGCTTTTTTTATTTTTGCATCAAAGAAATCTCTTATGGACAAATATTTAAAGCGAATAATAGAATCCCAGATAGAGCGTAAGATGAAGTCATCCGGTGCTGTCCTTATCGCGGGACCAAAATTCTGTGGAAAAACCACCACTGCCTTGCGGTTCGCCAAAAGCGTCAGAAAACTCAGCACTGAAAGCGCAATAAATCTGGCCCAATTGGAACCTAGTGCCACCCTTGAAGGTGAAAAGCCAAGGCTTATTGACGAATGGCAGACTGTGCCCCAGATATGGGACGAGGTGCGAAACTATGTTGACGAGCATCCTGGATTCGGGCAATTCCTACTTACCGGAAGCTCCACTCCGGAAGACAAAACACGGATCCATCACTCTGGAGCAGGCCGCATCGTACCTATAAAAATGCGTCCTATGAGCTTGTTCGAGTCCCTTGAGTCCAACGGACAGGTATCTATCGGGGAGCTGTTCCGGAATCCTGACAGCAACGTATTCTGTGAGAATTCCTCTCACAGCCTTAGAAAGACAGCATTTCTTCTTTGCCGGGGAGGATGGCCACAGTCCATTGTCAATGATGAGGAAGTTGCCCTGGACATTACGTCCAACTACTATGAAGGACTGTTCAATTTTGAAACTTCGCATAACGAAAAGTTCAGAAATAAGAGTCCTGAAATACTGAAAATGATTCTCCGCAGCTACGCCCGCAACATCTCTACCGAAGCTCCGGTAACAACCATTATACAGGACATCATCCGGTCAAACAACAGGAACTCCTTTGACACCAAGACATACGAAGACTATATGGACGCATTGAAAGACCTCTATATCATAGAGGACATCCTGGCCTGGAATCCGAACATACGCAGCAAGGCCGCCATCCGGTCCACGCCTACCAGGCACTTCGTAGACACTTCCATTGCATGCTGCGCAATACACATCTCACCTGACGACCTTATGAAAGACTTCAATTCTTTCGGACTGTTCTTTGAAGACATGGTAATCAGGGACCTTGTAGTCTACTCCGGCAGTCTGAAAGGTGAAATCCGCCACTACAGAGACAGCAACGGTCTGGAATGCGATGCCGTCATCCATCTGCCGGACGGAACATGGGCCGCAGTCGAAGCAAAATTAGGAGGCGACAGACTTATCGAGGAAGGTGCCAAGAACCTCCTCAAACTGAAAGCTATTGTCGAAAAAGAACCGGCATTCATGATGATCGTCACCGCCACCGGCCCAGCCTACAGAAGGACTGACGGCATATATATCGCACCTCTCAACTGCCTAAGAGACTGACTGGCACATCGTGATTCGCCGGATTTAAGAGCCTTTCAGACTTCAGACCGTCACTTCAATGAATAGGTACGGTTCTTATTAGCCCCATATGGAACAATAAGGCCGGCTTCCACAAGCCTGCGCAAGTAGATTTTGGCACTGGATACACTGACACCTAGAACTTCTGCCACTGACGCAGTGCTTGAATAGGGGTTCTGCTTCAGATATAGGCAGATGTCGCACATCTTATCGGCAATTTATCGATAAAGTTCCTGTAATCAAGCCACAGCCACGCTCAGGAGGCACTGCGCAAGGGTTGGATTGAGCGCATTTTCGAACGAATTTACTTCGGGGGATATTCAGTTCATCACTTGTTCAAAATCAAGAGACTGCTTTGTTAGAGCCAAAAGAATGATTCTGAAAATATTCATTGCTTTCAGTCAACATTGTTCTACTAAGACTGAGTGCGAAAGCACCGCCCTACACCTTGTCACTCTTGTCTTCCGGATCTGGAGCTGATTGCCTGCCCTGAACCATACACCCAACCGCCTGTATCCGGAATAAAAAAAGTTCGTATATTCGCGCGGTTAACTGCTACACGAGCATACGACACGATATGGAACTGAAAGAATTCTTGGATTTCGTCAAGACGGGGAAGGCGCTGAATACCCCTGAGATATACGAGTTTATGGACAGGATGAGCGATGAGGCGCGGAAGATAACCTTCGAGCTGAACAGCTCATATCACGAGGCGGACGAGGTACGGGAGCTGCTCTCGCGGCTGTTCGGGAAGCCGGTGGATCCGACGTTCAAGGTGTTTCCGCCGCTGTACGCTGACTTCGGGAAGAACATCACGGTAGGAAAGAATGTGTTCATCAATGCATGCTGCCATTTCCAGGATCACGGAGGGGTGGTAATCGGGGACGGCTGCCAGATAGGGCACAATGTGGTCTTCGCGACCCTCGACCACGGCATCACTCCCGAGGACCGGCGCAACACCTACCCTGCCCCCATCGTCCTCGGCAAGAGGGTCTGGGTAGGCTCCAACTCCACTATCACAAAAGGGGTGACTATCGGGGACAATTCCATCGTGGCGGCAGGTGCCGTGGTCACTAAGGACGTACCGGCCAACTGCATCGTCGGAGGCGTCCCGGCCAAAATCATCAAACGGATAGAATAGCACGGCGGAAAGGTGAGACACACAGGGGATAAACGGATATTCAGAGCCGTATCCGAGGCAGTAAGGAGACTGGCGTCAATGACGACAGTGATGCTGATGCTGGTGCTGGCGGTAAGCGGATACTCCGCCTCAGCTGCGACGGAAGCAGAATGCCTCCGGAATTCCGAAACGGAACTTTCCGGCACGGACATGGCCGGAAGCGGAGAGCAGGAGCGCAAAAGATCGCTGGGCCCGTACACCATGTACGAGCAGATCATCTACCAGGCCAAGCAGGAGCGCATCATGGAATGGCTGGCGGACGACATGAGCGAAGGAAGGGCCACGGGTACGCACGCCGGCATGTCAGCGGCACGCTTCATAGAAGTGCTCTTCCGGCAGTACGGTCTCGAGCCCCTCTTCGGCAGCAGTTTCTACCAGCCGTTCATCGCCGACAGCCTCAACGGCACCGTAGGCCGCAATGTAGCGGGCATCGTCCGCAGCGCTGTCCCCTCTGATGAATATGTCCTGATCTCGGCCCACTATGACCACCTCGGCATCCTGAACGGCAACACCTACAACGGGGCCGACGACAATGCCTCCGGAGTCACGGTCCTGCTCAACCTCGCGGACATGTTCGGAACCATGAAGAAAACCAAGACCGGTCCGGACAAGAACATCATCTTCGCCGCGCTGGATGCCAAGGAGCTGAACATGGCCGGATCCAAGGCGCTTATCGACAAACTGCTGTCAGAAGAAGCAAGTACAGCTTATACGACCTCAGACACTACGGACTCGACTGCAGCCACTGCAGCAGACAGGGCAGACTCAGCCAGCAGCCCCGAGGAAGAATTCCCCGGCATTCCAAAAGACCGGATTATCTGCGCTATCAACATAGACCAGATAGGAACCGTCCTTGAACCCGTACACGAAGCCGACACGAATTTCGTCATCGTCCTCGGAGAGAAGACACTCCGCAAGGAACACCGCGGCCTCATCGACATGTGCAACCGCTACTACAACATCGGCCTGGACATCGACCACACCTTCTACGGCAGCGAGAACTTCACCGAACTCTTCTACCAGCTCTCCGACCAGACCGTATTCCACCAGGCCGGCATCCCATCCCTCATCTTCACCTCCGGCTTCCACCGCCACACCTACAAGACCACCGACGACCCTGACATCATCTCCTACCCCGTCATGAAAAAGCGCACTGTCCTCATCTTCTACCTCACCATGATGCTCTGACCCCGCATCCAGGCCCGACAACGGTTCCCAGTCTTGTTATAATAGTGAACTGCCCATCATCCCAACATAACACCAGTTCACGGACCCTACCCCTTGCTCAGATCACCTATCACAGGCCCCTTTGCGCAGGTGTACCGAAACGGGCAAATTCGGTTCACTTGCGACGGGAAGGAAACATCGCACCGCCCCAGGATATGCGTGCAAGGCTTGTGGATGCCGGAACTCCTTGCGCAGGTGTACCGAAATGGGCAAATTCGGTTCACCTGCGACAGTACTTTACATATATTGTTGCAATTAAGGAAGTATTTGACAATCAGAAGACTGTCGCTTAACGAAAATGTACTGTGATGACTGTTTTATAAAGATGATGATTGTGACGGTTAGTGATTTAACCCCGGAATTTCACACTATGACCGTTTTCTGTCTTCGGCATCATGCGATTTGTCCGGGTAAGTTTGCGGATAATCAAAGTACCCTTGGGGAAGTTGAGGTTGCCTCATGATTTTGATCAAGTGAAGGGCAGAATGATGAGCAGAATATTATACCTTGCTTTTAACGAATTTACTTCGGGGTGCGCAGTGGAAAAAACAACCCTGTAAATCAGATTGTTATAAAACGCACTGCACATCCGCCCTCTTTTGAGACATGCCAAATGTGCAGTATGATTTGCAGATTGCTGATTTTCAAGCGTTTGAAAAACAGAGTGCACCCCGAAGTAAATTCGTTAAAGCGGCTCTCTCTGGTGTCTGTATCGAGGGTGATCGTCTCCAACTCCTTCGGAAGGAGTCGGAAAATGCGATGAAACGCGACTCCTTAGGAAGGAGTGCGTGTGGATTTACGGAGAAAATGGCTATTGGAGAGTTGCTTGCGACCCTGGAGGTATTTTTGCGGATAGCCATATTGACTATCATTGGATAAGGAATCCTGCAGAATTCTCGCTGGAAGTTGCTATATTCGCGGGTTGATTTGACCTGTTACCGATAATGCCGTTCAAGATTCAGTCACCTTACCGTCCTACCGGCGACCAGCCTGAGGCCATCAAGGAGATCTGCGAGGCAGTCAATGCCGGTGCGGATGCCGTGACCCTGCTCGGAGTCACCGGCTCGGGCAAGACGTTCACGATGGCCAACGTCATCGAGAGGCTGCAGCGGCCGGCCCTGATACTCAGTCACAACAAGACCCTTGCGGCCCAGCTCTACGGCGAGTTCAAGTCCTTCTTTCCGGATAATGCCGTGGAATATTTCGTCTCCTACTACGACTACTACCAGCCCGAGGCCTACCTCCCGGTGACCGACACCTACATAGAGAAGGACCTGAGCATCAACGACGAGATCGAAAAGCTGCGCCTCTCCGCCTCCTCCGCCCTGCTCTCCGGCCGCCGCGACGTGATAGTCATCTCCTCCGTATCCTGCCTCTACGGCATCGGCAACCCGCAGGACTTCCACGACAACACCATTGCCCTCCATACCGGCCAGCGCATCAGCCGCAACAAGCTCCTCTACCGCCTCGTCGACGCCCTCTACAACCGCAGCGACGCCGACTTCAAGCGCGGCACCTTCCGCGTGAAGGGCGACACGATAGACATCTACCTGGCCTACGTGGACAGCGGCTGCCGCATCGTATTTTTCGGAGACACGATAGAAGAGATTGAGATCATCGACCCGGTCAGCGGCATGAGCCTCGAGAGCCTCGAGGAGATATCGATATACCCCGCCAACATCTTCGTCACCACCAAGGAGCGCACCGCCCACGCCATACGCATGATCCAGGACGACATGATGCAGCAGTGCGAATATTTCAGTTCCATCGGAAAGCAGCACGAGGCCAACCGCCTCAAGAAGAGGGTCGAATACGACATGGAGATGATCAAGGAATTAGGCTACTGCCCGGGCATCGAGAATTATTCCCGGTACTTCGACGGGCGGAGCGCCGGACAGCGGCCGTTCTGCCTCATAGACTACTTCCCCAAGGACTTCATCACCTTCATCGACGAGAGCCACGTCACCCTTCCGCAGGTGAGGGCCATGTACGGAGGCGACCGCTCCAGAAAAGAGGTGCTGATCGAATACGGGTTCCGCCTCCCCGCCGCCGCGGACAACCGGCCCCTGAAATTCGACGAGTTCGAGAATATCCTCGGACAGAGGGTATTTGTCAGCGCGACCCCGGGCGACTATGAGCTGGAGAAGAGCGAGGGCCTGATCGTCGAGCAGGTGGTACGCCCCACCGGTCTGCTGGACCCTCCGATAGACGTGCGCCCGTCCAAGAACCAGATAGACGACCTGATGGAGGAGATAGAGCTGCGCACGGAGAAGGACGAGCGCGTCTTAGTCACCACCCTCACCAAGAGGATGGCAGAGGAACTGGAGAAATTCCTGACAAAGCGGCAGGTGCGCTGCCGGTACATCCACTCGGACGTGGACACTCTCGAGCGCGTGGAGATCATCGAGGACTTCAAGGCCGGAAGATTCGACGTACTGGTGGGAGTCAACCTTCTGCGCGAGGGACTGGACCTGCCGGACGTGTCGTTGGTGGCGATTATAGACGCGGACAAGGAGGGATTCCTGCGTTCCGACCGGGCCCTGACCCAGATTGCGGGACGTGCGGCACGAAATCTGAATGGTCTTGTGATAATGTACGCGGACACCATCACCTGTTCCATGCAGAAAACGATTGACGAGACCAACCGCCGCCGCGCCAAACAGGCGGAATACAACGAGAAGCACCACATCACCCCCACCCAGGTGCGCAATGACAAGAAGAACTCCCTGGCCGCCATCAGCGGGGCCTACAAGGAGCCAGAGGAGGAGGACAATATACGGTATGTCGCTGAGGATCCGGTGATATCGAAGATGAGCCCCAAGCAGCTGCTTGAGGCCGTCGAAGCCGCCAAAAAGAAGATGGAGGAGGCCGCCAAGGCCCTCGACTTCACGGCGGCAGCCAAGTACAGGGACGAGATGTACGGACTAATGAAACTAAGGAAATGAACACAGCAGCAGAAGACACCCTCAGCGCCATCCTCGCCTGCTACCCGCAGAAAGAGCAGCAGGAGCAGATACTCAGAGCCTACCGCATAGCCGACGACGCGATGAAGGACAAGCTCCGGGAGAACCGGCATCCCTTCATCGAGCATCCCCTCGGAGTGGCCCGCATCGTGGCTGAGGACATCCACCTCGGCTACGAGAGCGTCATTGCCGTATTTCTCCATGAGACCATCCGGTTCTACCCGGAGGTGATGCAGAGCCTCCCGAAAGGAGCATTTTCCCCTGAGATTATAGACATAGCGCAGAGCCTCAACAAGATAGCCGCCATCAAGCCCAAGGAGACCCGCCTGGAGGCCGAGAACTACAAGCGCCTTATCGTCTCCTACTCCCGCGACCCGAGGGTCATGCTCATCAAGATAGCCGACCGCCTCGACGTGATGCGCAACATCGAGCTGCTGCCCAAGACCTCCCAGGAGCGGAAGGTCACCGAGACCATGTTCCTGTACATCCCCATTGCCCACCAGCTGGGACTCTACAGCATCAAGACCGAGCTCGAGAACATCTTCTTCCGCTGCACCGAGCCGGAGAAATACCGGGAGATCAACAACAAGCTGAAGGCCACCGCCGCCGAGCGCGAGGAGCTGCTGAACGCCTTCCTCATCCCCATCAAGCGGAAGCTCTCCGAGGCCGGGATGAAGGTCACCTACAAGCAGCGCACCAAGGCCCCCTGGTCCATCTGGAAGAAGATGCAGAAGCAGGACATCCCCTTCGAGAAAGTCATGGACCTGCTGGCCGTCCGCCTTATCATCGACACCCCCGCCGACAGCCTCGAGAAGGAGCACGAACTGTGCTGGAAGGCCTACTCCATAGTCACTGACGAATACCGGCCCGACACTTCCAGGCTCAGGGACTGGATATCCAAGCCCAAGAGCAGCGGCTACGAGTCCCTGCACATCACCGTGCAGTTCAGGGGCGACATCTTCGTGGAGGTGCAGATCCGCACCCGCCGCATGGACGACGAGGCCGAGAACGGGCACGCCTCCCACTGGGCCTACAAGGGCATCAAGGAGGAGAAAGGCCTGACCCCCTGGCTCCAGAGCGTGCGCAACATCCTGGAGAGCGACAACAGGAACGACTACGAGTACGTCTCCCGCTTCCTCTCCGAGGACGTCTTCGTCTTCACCCCGGACGGGGAGCTGCGCCGGCTGCCCAAAGGCGCCACGGTCCTGGACTTCGCCTTCAACATCCACACCAACTTAGGTCTCAAGTGCGTGGGAGCCACCATCGACGGCAGACCCGCCTCCATCAAGGACAGGCTCAGCACCGGCCAGGTCGTGGAGATCAAGAGCGGCAAGAACCAGCGTCCCTCCCCCGACTGGCTCAACTTCGTGGTCACTTCCAAGGCCCGCAACAAGATTAAGGTCAAACTAAAGGAAGAGGAGCTCAAGAAAGCCGCCACCGGCCGGGAACTGCTCGAGCGCCGTCTCAAGAACTGGAAGATGGAGCTTCCCGACGAGGACCTCACCAACCTCTGCAAAAAATACAAACTCAAGACCATCAGCGACTTCTACGCAGCCATAGCCGACGAGAAGGTAGACATCATGGACGTCAAGTCCTACATCTCCCGCAAGCAGCAGGGCGAGGAGGAAGCCGCCGCAATCCCTTCATCACAGACCCCTAAGGACAATGGCGGCAACAAGGAGGCCGCCAGGGACAGCTCCACCGACGACTACCTGGTCATCGACGGCAAGCTCAGCAACGTCTCCTACAAGATGGCCCGCTGCTGCAACCCCATCTACGGCGACGAGGTCTTCGGCTTCGTCTCCGTCAAGGACGGCATCAAGATCCACCGCATGTCCTGCCCCAACGCCGCCCGTCTCATCGAGAACTACCCCTACCGCATCCAGAAAGTGCGCTGGAAGGAGACATCCACCACCAGCAGCTTCCAGACCACCGTCAAGGTCATCACCGACGACTCCGCCGCCTATTCGTCCGTCATCAAGACAGTCACGGACTTCGGGGCCTCCCTGCGATCCTCGTCCATGACCCCGAGAGCAGGCCGCAGCGCCGGCGAGTTCGACATCCGCATGCAGATATTCGTCTCATCCAATTCCGTCCTCGACAAGATCATCTCCGCCATCCGCAAGACCCGCGGAGTGCTGTCGGCAGTCAGAATTTCAAAATAGAAAGATAACATGGAACAACCGGAAGAAGGATACATCCACATTAAAAATGCCGAGGCCAACAACCTCAAGGGCATCGATGTCGACATCCCCCGCAACCGCCTGACCGTCATCACAGGAGTCAGCGGCTCGGGCAAGACCTCCCTTGCCTTTGACACCCTCTTCGCGGAGGGACAGCGCCGTTTTGCCGAAAGCCTCTCCTCCTTCGCCCGCCAGTTCCTCGGGAGGATGTCCAAACCGCCGGTCGAGAGCATCTCCGGCATTCCCCCCGCCATTGCCATAGAGCAGAGGGTCAATACCCGCAACCCCCGCTCCACCGTCGGCAGCACCACCGAGATCTACGACTACCTGCGGGTGCTATTTGCCAAGATCGGCCGTACCTATTCCCCCGTCACCGGAGAGGAAGTGCGCTGCGACACAGTGGCTTCCGTCATGGAACGGCTACACTCGCTCGCTGCCTCCCTACCGGCCGGAGACCCTTCCGACGAGGAATATTCACCCGGTATCTGCTTCATCCTCGCGGACATACACTGGGAGGAGGAGGCCTGCCGCGTCGAAAGGTTGCTCAATCTCAAGGAGGAGGGATTCTCCCGCCTGTACATTCTGCCCTCAGGGGACAATGCCGGGCGGATGGAGAAGATCGACTCGCTCCTAGCCGACATCAGCCGCGCCGAGGGACGGGAGGTAGCCCTGATGGTGGACCGTATCCCCTTCGACAGCAGCACATTTGCGGACGAGGAGACGGAGAACAGGACAATGGACTCCGTGCGCACGGCATTCGACAAGGGGCAGGGGCACATCGCCTGCGCATTCTCCCCCGCCGCGGACGGACACGCCCTGCTGCGGTTCTCCTCCCTCTTCGAGGCGGACGGCATGCAGTTCTCCGAGCCTACGGAATGGATGTTCAACTACAACAGCCCGGTGGGAGCCTGCCCCGTCTGCGGAGGCCTCGGCAAGATCATCGGCATCGACGAGTCGCTGGTCATCCCCAATCAGGCCCTGTCCGTCTATCAGGACGCCGTGGCCTGCTGGAAGGGCGAGGTAATGAAGTATTTCAAGGAGGAGGTGCTGGCCAATGCGGACAAATTCGGATTCCCGGTGCATACCCCCTACAAGGACCTCACGGCCAAGCAAAAGAGCGATCTCTGGAACGGCAACCGGTACATCACCGGCATCTATCCGTTCTTCAAGGAGCTCGAGGCCAAGCGGTACAAGATACAGAACAAATACATGATCAGCCGCTACTCCGGCAAGACCGTCTGCCGCGAGTGCGGAGGCAGCCGGCTGCGCAGGGAGGCCCTGTACGTGCGCATCGGAGGACGCAACATCCATGAGCTCATGACCATGAGCATCAAGGACCTGATAGCGTTCTTCGACGGGTTGCGGCTTACTGCCTACGAGGAGAAAATAGCCGCCCGCGCCCTGAAGGAAATACGCGACCGCCTGGAGTACATCGACCACGTGGGCCTGTCCTACCTGACCCTGAGCCGTGCGTCCAACACCCTCAGCGGCGGCGAGAGCCAGCGCATCAGCATCGTCTGCTCCCTCGGCAACAGCCTGACCGGCTCGATGTACATCCTCGACGAGCCCTCCATCGGACTGCACAGCCGGGACACCGGACGGCTCATCGAAGTCATCAAGCGGCTGAGGGACCTCGGCAACACTGTGATAGTCGTCGAGCACGACGAGGAGATCATCCGGAGCGCAGACTGGCTGATAGATATCGGACCACGGGCCGGAAAGCATGGAGGCGAAGTGGTCTACTGCGGTCCTCCTCCGGCTTCGGACATTTCTGATGCTGACGCTGCGAAGATGCTGGCCGCCTGGCCACGATCATTGACCCTGGAATATCTGCTGGGCCGGAAGAAGATTTCCATTGACCCGGTCAAACGGCCATGGAAGCAGTACATAGAGGTCTGCGATGCCTGCGAGAACAACCTCAAGAACATCGACGTGCGCTTCCCGCTCAACGTCATGACAGCCGTCATCGGAGTCAGCGGCTCGGGCAAGTCCACCCTCGTGGGCGACATCCTCTACCCCGCCCTCAACCGCATGCTCAACCAGGTGGGGGCCAAGCCCGGCTCCTTCCGCGAGCTGCGCGGCGACCTGGACCGCATATCCTCAGTAGAATTCGTGGACCAGAACCCGATAGGCCGAAGCTCCCGTTCCAACCCGGTGACCTACATCAAGGCCTACGACGACATCCGCAAGCTCTTCTCCGAGCAGCCGCTGGCCAAAGTCAACGGCTTCGGGCACTCGCATTTCTCCTTCAACATCGACGGAGGCCGCTGCCCTGAATGCCTCGGCGAGGGCACAGTCAAGATACCCATGCAGTTCATGGCCGACATCGTCATGACCTGCGAGTCCTGCGGCGGCAAACGCTTCATCCAGGACATACTCGAAGTCCGCTACCGCGGCAAGAACATCAGCGACGTGCTCGACATGAGCGTAGACGAGGCCATCGAATTCTTCTCCTCCACCGGCGAGCCCGCCGCCACCCGCATCGCCTCCAAGCTCATGCCCCTGCACGACGTCGGCCTCGGCTACATCGCCCTCGGCCAGAACAGCAGCACCCTCAGCGGCGGCGAGAGCCAGCGCGTCAAGCTCGCCTACTTCCTCGGCCTCGGCAAGGACTCTGCCCCCATCCCTACCACATCGAACAGCCAGAACTCCGCCTCAGACAGCATCACAGGTGACAGCATCCACGGTCAAGGTCCATCCCCATCCGGTTCCGGTACCGCCAGACGCTCCCGCCAGGCCGACAAGCCCATCCTCTTCATCTTCGACGAGCCCACCACCGGCCTCCACTTCGACGACATCGAGAAACTCCTCGCCTCCTTCCGCGCCCTCCTCGACCGCGGCCACACCATCGTCGTCGTCGAGCACAACCCCTACATCATCGCTGCCGCCGACCACATCATCGAGCTCGGGCCCGAGGGCGGAGATGCCGGCGGCCACCTCATCAGGCCTTCGGAAAGAGTCGATAAAACGCCGGTATCCTCCACTCCTTCGAAAGGAGTAGAACGTCGTGACAATAGCCTACAAGCATTGTAGCCCTGTTTCCGCTCACTTTGACCCTCCGACTCCTTCCGAAGGGGTATCCAAAACGCATATATTTCTTACTCCTTCCGAAGGAGTAGGATGCTTCGGCCAACGCATACAGGGACTGCAGCTACATTTTCGCTTACGTCCTCACCTTCGGAAGGTGCGCTATTTCCCCGCGGTATCGTCCCACCTTCCAAAGGTGGACAAGCAGGTAGAAAATGCAAAACCGAGCCACAGTAACTCTGAGGGCATTCCGTGAGCACAACGGCGAAATTCCACCTTCCGAAGGTGAGCAGAAATAGCCGGAAAACGTCCCACTTTCCGAAGGTGGACTGCACCATAGACTGAACAACGGTAAGCAGAGAGGCACCCTATTTTTCACAACAAACTGAGATACTGACACATAGAAACACAACGAGAGCTTTTCGGCCATATCCATACCTGCCGAAAGCACACGCTACCCTAGCAAATAACTGACCTTCCATCACATACAATTCCACCCCGCGTCAGTACTTACCGTTACTTTGCACTGCTGCAATTGCTGCCACTTACCCACTCCTTCCGAAGGAGTCGTACGAATATGAAAAGGCGATGCCACCCCATTCCAGATCCAACCCCTAATTCATTGCCGCAACGACACTGAAACGCAGGAAGCGCCACCGTTGTGGCAAAAAGAATGAAGCGACAACCGGACTGGCTGCAGGTCTTTATTCTGTTTCCTGTCAACGAAATACTGTCGGGCTGATAGCAAGTTAGTCAAATTTAGCACCTCGAATGAATACTTTAACAAAGCGAAAAGTGGTGCCTCCTGCATCTCCCCCTGGTTGTAAAATGTTTGCGCATATTTACGTATCAACACTAGATTGCGATGATTGTACTTGGAATAATAGCGATTGTGGAGATTCCTTTTCTGGTGTCGCTCATGCTTATAGCACTACTTGTTATAGTACTTAAAAGTGACAAAAAAGGGAAAGTAAATCGCTGACCATTTCTGCCCTTTAATAATTTGGCCATAGTCGCGACTTCTGCCGGAAAAGAAAGTCGCAACTATGGCCAATTTGTCTTCAGAAGAGGTACACAACCTGTATCTCAACATCGTCAACAACTAAATAAGCTGACATCTCTGCCGGCTCGGAGCAGCAGACGCCACCCTTGCGGGCGCACTCCACCGCACTGCAAAGATAACAAATTTACTGGATTGAGCCGCATCTGGTTCAGGAATGCAACTGATTATAAAGACAAATCTTTTCTGAACGGATTGAAATAAGGATCTTCTCCATCTTCCGGCTCATATCCGTCAAGGATTGCATTAGTATTGGCCTCATCCTGCCAACGCTCGAATACTGCTCTGTCAGCCTCGTCCCAACCGGCACGTTCTTCTGGGGTCATTGCTGCTCGTTGTGTTTCTATGCGTTTGATCGCTTCGTCACATTTTCTTTGCCATTCAAGGCTTTCTTCGAGCAATTTTTCAAAATCGGCAATGGTCATTTTGTTGAAGTCTTCCGTAAGGCATCCTCCATGATAATCCTTGTAGGTAAATTCTGTAATACGGTTGTCCTTACCAAATTGTCTTATCACTTTTACTCCTTTAATCATTGCTCAATAAGTTTAACGTTAATAATGCCATCGCGTTCTTCAGGTACAAGTAACAAAAACTTCGTGCTTCTATCAAACATCATCTCGCGCTGGTTTTCAGAATTAAAGATACCATTAATTTCTGAGAGTCGGCTTATATCACGCCTGTTTTACTACAATTTTCAAAAATTACTTTTTTGTGTTATCTTTGTGATGCGGTCGAGTGCGCCCGAAAGGGTGGCGTCCGCCGTTCCCCTGTCGCCGGACATTTATTTGCCCGGCGGCAGATGTTTTATACTATCTTGCAGAATCCAAGAAAAAGGGTATTTTTGCAAACACGATAATCTTGAATACGTGAAATATCTATTGAACGATAAAGTCGAATACGTGCATCATAGACTAAAGACATACGATCAACGAGATATTGTCGGGATAGCAGCCAGTCAGACAAATTAAATCGCTTACGGCAGGGGCGCAAAATCTATTAAACTCGGACACCGCAACGGCACCAAATCACGGAAAACACTGCCGTTGCGGATGCGGAGCAGAAAGACTATCCCGCCCAGAGGCTACGCAGCAGGGGTAACAGCTAAACGCAGACACCGCAACGGCACCAAATCACGGAAAATGCTGCCGTTGTGGATGCGGAGCGGAAAGGCTATCCCGCCCAGAGGCTACGCAGCAGGGGTAACCGCTAACCGCGGACACCGCAACGGCACCAAATCACGGAAAACGCTGCCGTTGTGGATACGGAGCTGAAGGAAAATCCCGCTCAGAGGCTATGTAGCAGGGGTAACGGATAAATGCGGACACCACAACGGCACCGAATCACGGAAAACACTGCCGTTGTGAATGCGGAGCAGAAGAAAAATCCCGCTCAGACGCTATGTAGCAGGGGTAACGGATAAACGCAGACACCACAACGGCACCAAATCACGGAAAACACTGCCGTTGCGGTACGGACCTCGGTACGAGCCTTGCCGTTGCGCAGAAATCAGAGAGGGGCAACGCAGGAAATCAGAGGTGGGCAACAGCACCAAATCACAGCCTGCGCAGAATACCTTTGTCCCCCACCACATAGATGCTGTCCCCTTCGATGAGGATGCCCCTGCCCAGACCGGCCTCGCGGTTCTCCGCATTGTCCACATTCACCGCTATTACCCGGCCGTCATAGAAAGTGGAGATGTCGTCAAAGATAGTGTGTCCCACGATTACGCGGTCCGCCTGATACCGGTCCAGGATGAGACCGAGGGTGTCCGCGGCCAGGGGATGGTACTTCTCCGCATCCCTTACCATGCCGCGGTACCACAGAGGACCGCTGCTGCCCATGAGAAAGTATATCATCGGAGAGGCCTCCTTCCGCTCCGCCTTGGTCTTGTAAAGGCCGGCGCTTACCTGCTCATTGACAAAGGGGATGTCCAGGTTCTGCCTGTAGAAATCACTGCTCAGACCCGCGTGCACGAAGAGACAGCGGCCCGACATCTGCATGGTGTTGCGCACGGAAAGCCACCTGCCCAGTTCGGAGGAAGGAGAAAGCAGATCCGCATATTTCATACCCAGAGTATCCGCCAGCTGCGTATATTTGGGCTTGGCATAGCGCAGGTCGTTCATCAGCACCATAGGCTCATGGTTGCCCAGGAGGTAATCCACCCGTCCTCCGGCCTGAGCCGCTTCCGCCTCAAGCTGATATATCAGCCAGAGTATCTGCACGGCATCATTGCCCCGGTCGAACACATCGCCGATGACCACCAGCTGGTCTGTACCGAAACTCCAGTGGCAGTCCGCGTCTATCACCCCGTTTCCCTGCAGCAGGCTTATGAAACAGTCCAGGTTGCCGTGCGGGTCGGAAGTAACGAAGATCCTGTCCGGCTGCTCTGTCTTCCAATCCGGCCGCTCTACCGGATGCAGCGACACATCAAAACGATGCTCCTGATCACTGGAGACTACGGTGAAGCCATAATCCCCAGGCAATGAGGCCAGAAGGGTATCCACCAGCCGTCCCTCCGGAGTCACCGACACCATCCTTACAGTACCGTCCTCCTGATACAGGATATAAGGACCGTCGGAAGTCTGAGCCCCGGCAACGGTAACCAAGCATAAAAAGCTGACGAGCAGCATCCACATTCTGTACATACCTGTTGTTTTCATTGTTCCTATAAAAATTACATTTCTCCAGCGCGAAGATAACAAGGATTTCCTATATTTGTAATCTATGGAAAAACTACAGGCTCTCATATCATCCACGAATGATATCATCTGGTCCTACCTGCTGGTAGGCGTTCTCATCATCTGCGCAGTATGGTTCACAGTGCGTTCCGGCTTCCTTCAGTTCAGGTCGGTACCTGAGATGCTGCGTCTGCTGACCGAAAGGAGGTCCAAGGACAGCGGCAAGGACGGCAAGCGCAGCATCTCCTCGTTCCAGGCCTTCGCTGTATCCATCGCCAGCCGTGTCGGCACGGGCAATCTGGCAGGTGTGGCTACGGCAATAGTCGTGGGCGGCCCCGGCGCAGTGTTCTGGATGTGGATAATGGCCCTCTTCGGCAGTGCGAGCGCCTTCGTGGAGTCGACTCTGGCCCAGCTGTACAAGCGTCCGGCAAAGGACGGCACCTTCATCGGAGGACCGGCCTACTATATGGAACGGGGCATAGGCAAACGCTGGATGGGAGTGCTCTTCGCAGTACTCATCTCGATAACATTCGGTTTTGCCTTCAACTCGGTGCAGAGCAATACCATCTGCGCCTCATGGGAACTGGCGTTCAACGTACCGGCCCGGTGGATGGGCCTCATCCTCACGGTCCTGACCCTCGTGATCATCTTCGGCGGCATCCGGCGCATCGCCGGCGTGAGCAGCCTGCTGGTCCCCGTGATGGCACTTCTCTACATCGCCCTGGCGCTTGTCATCATAGCCATGAATATCAAGGAAATACCCGAGGTGCTGGGCCTGATCGTCTCCGATGCATTCGGATTCGGGGACGGCAACGGCGGAGGCTGGAGGGAACTGGCCGGAGGAGGCATCGGAGCCACCATCATGCAGGGAGTCAAGCGCGGAATGTTCAGCAACGAGGCGGGCATGGGCTCGGCTCCGAACGTGGCGGCCACAGCCGATACCACCCACCCCGTAAAGCAGGGCCTCATCCAGGCCCTCGGAGTCTTCACCGACACCCTGGTCATCTGCTCCTGCACCGCCTTCATCATCCTCATAGGCGGAGTCAGCGACGCCTCGGTGGACGGCATCCAGCTCACCCAGACCGCCCTGACCGCACAGATAGGCCCCGTCGGCGAGATCTTCATCGCCCTGACTATCCTGATGTTCGCATTCAGCAGCGTGATAGGCAATTACTATTACGGCGAGGCCAATATCCGCTTCATCACGAAGAAAAAATGGGTACTGAACTGCTACCGCATCCTCGTAGCCGGGATGGTGCTCTGCGGAGCCCTCATCACCCTCGACTTAGCGTGGGCCCTGGCCGACCTGACCATGGCGCTGATGGCCCTATGCAACCTTATCGCCATCATGATACTCTCCCCCCAGGCCTTCAGGCTGCTCAGCGACTACCGCAGCCAGAAGAAGGCCGGCATCAAGAACCCCGTATTCAAAAAAGAGAGCCTGCCCGATATCAAGGACAAGCTCGAATGCTGGTAGAGATCTCTCTCCCTGCCGGACTACTCCGCAACCGACTTGAGACGCTCGGCGTTCTCGGCTATGGTCAGCTGGTCGATGACCTCCTGGATGTCACCGTCCATGAAGACAGGCAGGTTGTACATCGTATAGTTGATGCGGTGGTCGGTCACGCGGGACTGAGGGTAGTTGTAGGTGCGGATCTTCGCCGAGCGGTCACCGGTGGACACCATGGTCTTGCGCTTCTTGGACATCTCGTTGAGATACTTCTCGTACTCCATGTTGTAGATACGGGTACGCAGCTCGGCGAGGGCCTTGTCGAAGTTCTTGAGCTGGGACTTCTCGTCCTGGCACTGCACCACGATACCGGTGGGGATATGGGTCAGACGGATGGCCGAATAGGTGGTGTTCACCGACTGGCCGCCCGGTCCTGACGAGCAGAAAGTATCCTTGCGTATATCGTTCATGTTGATCTCCACGTCGAACTCGTCGGCCTCAGGCAGCACCACCACCGAAGCGGCCGAGGTATGCACCCTGCCCTGGGTCTCGGTCTGAGGCACGCGCTGCACGCGGTGTACTCCGCTCTCATACTTCAGCGTACCGTAGACGCCCTGGCCGGACACCTTGAAGATGACTTCCTTGTAACCGCCGGCAGCACCCTCGGACTGGCTGTTGATCTCCAGCTTCCAGCCCTTGCGCTCGCAGTACTTGGCATACATGCGGAAGAGGTCTCCGGCAAATATGGCCGCCTCGTCTCCTCCTGTACCGCCGCGGATCTCCACTATAGCATTTTTCTCATCCTGAGGATCCTTGGGGATGAGCAGGAGCTTGATCTCCTCCTCCATGCCGGGCAGCTGCCCCTCTATTGAGGACACCTCCTCCTTGGCCAGCTCGCGGAGGTCCTCATCCTTTTCCTTGGAGAGAATCTCCTTGGCCCCCTCCAGGTCGGAAACCATCCTGATGTACTTGTCGCCGGCGGCCACGATAGGCTCGAGTTCCTTGTACTCGCGGTTGAGCTGGATGTACTTCTTCATGTCCGACATCACGTCGGAGCCGGAAAGCTGCTCCGAGAGTGCCTCGTATTTTTTCTTCAGTTCCTGTAATTTCTCTGTTAAAGGGTATTCGCTCATATACTGATTTCAATTGACCTGCAAAGATACAATAAAATACTGAAATAAAAAGGGCGGGCCCGCCGAAACGGATCCGCCCGTGGAATCAACTCAATAGGGAATAACTTTTATTCGTACTGGGCGAGGATGCCCTTGATCTGCTTGGGCTCCAGACGGCCGTAGACCTTCTCGTCCACGAGCATCACGGGAGCCAGACCGCAGGCGCCCACGCAGCGCAGGCACTCCAGGGAGAATTTCCCGTCGGGGGTGACTCCGCCCACGTCGATCTTGAGTTCCTTCTTGATCTCCTCCAGCACACCCTCCGCTCCGCGGACATAGCAGGCCGTACCCATGCACACTGAGATGGAGTGGCGGCCCTTGGGCTGCATGGTGAAGAAGGAGTAGAAGGTAACCACACCGTAGACCTTGGCCACCGGGATGTGGAGGCAGCGGGCGATCTCGCGCTGCACCTCCTCGGGCAGATAGCCGAAGTGTCCCTGGGTCTTGTGCAGGACGTTGATCAGCTCACCGGGAGAGTTGTGGAACTCGGCGCAGATCTCGGCGATCTTGTCTTTCTGACATTTGTTCAATTCTATCTTGTCCATAACTGATGTCTCTAAGAATTAATCGTGTTTGTCGAAATAGTGAGTATGCAGCAGGTGATGCGCCTTCTCGCTCAGAGGCTTGCCGAGGAACTCCTCGTAGAGCTTGATGATGTAGGGATTCTCGTGCGACTTGCGGAGAGCCTTGCCGGCGTCCTCGCGGTAGATGGCGTCCATGCGGGCCTTGATCACACTGCTGTCCCCGTGATGGAAGGGCTGTCCGGCACCGCCGATGCAGCCTCCGGGGCAGGCCATGATCTCGATCGCATGGAAATTGTACATGCCGGCGCGGATACCGTCGAGCAACTTGCGGGCATTGCCCAGGGTGTGGGCGATACCGATGTTTACGGGCAGTCCGTCGAAATCGATGGTGGCGTGACGGATGCCCTCGAGGCCGCGCAGCTCGTTGAAGTCTATGCGCTCCAGTTTCTTGCCGGTATGCAGCTCGTATGCGGTACGGACTGCGGCCTCAATCACTCCTCCGGTGGCTCCGAAGATGACTGCCGCTCCGGTGGACTCGCCCAGAGGAGCATCGAAGTCCTCGTCGGGAAGCGACAGGAAGTCGATATTGGCGGACTTGATCAGGGATGCGAGCTCGCGGGTGGAGATGGAATAGTCCACATCGGGATTTCCGTCCACCTTGAACTCGTCCCTCTGGCACTCGTATTTCTTCGCCAGACACGGCATTACCGACACTACCACGAGGTCCTTGCGGTCCACTCCGATCTTGTCGGCGAAATAGCTCTTGGCGATGGCTCCGAACATCTGCTGGGGAGACTTCGCGGATGAAGGCACGTCCAGCATGTCGGGATAGTTGTGCTCGAAGAAATTGACCCAGGCCGGGCAGCAGGATGTCAGTATAGGCAGTTTCACATCCTTGTCACCCTTCAGATAACGTCCCAGACGGTCCAGAAGTTCAGAGCCTTCCTCCATGATGGTGAGGTCAGCGGCAAAGTCAGTGTCGAAGACCTCGTCAAAACCGAGGCGGCGCAGGGCGGCCACCATCTTGCCTGTAACCAGAGTGCCGGGCTCCATGCCGAACTCCTCTCCAAGGGCGGCGCGTACCGCGGGAGCGGTCTGCACGATGACTTTCTTGGTAGGGTCCATCAGGGCCTGGATAATCTTGCCTGTATTGTCCACCTCGGTCAGGGCTCCCGTGGGGCAGACGGCGACGCACTGGCCGCAGAAGGTACAGTTGCTGTCCACCAGCCTCTGCTCGAAGGCGGGAGCGACCACAGCCATGAAGCCGCGGTTTACGGCACTCAGCGCGCCTACGCTCTGCACGTCGTTGCACATGGTCTCGCAGCGGCGGCACATCACGCATTTGTCCATATCCCTCTTGAGGGAAGGCGACGTATCCTTCTTATAGGTGGATACCGCCGCATTCTCAACGGAATGTATCTCCCTGATGCCCAGACGGGCAGCCAGATCCTGCAGCTCGCATCGGCCGTTCTTGGGGCAGATCAGACAGTCCTTGGGGTGATCCGAAAGAATCAGCTCGAGGACAGTCCTGCGGGCATTGATGACTCTCATGGTGTGGGTGTGCACCACCATGCCGGGGGTGCAGACCGTCGAGCAGGAGGGGGCCAGGTTCCTGCGGCCCTCGACCTCCACTACGCAGATACGGCAGCCGCCCGGACGGTTCTCTACTCCGAGGTTATCCAGTTTCATATAGCAGAGAGCCGGGATGTCTATTCCCATCTGCCTTGCAGCCTGGAAGATCGTCGTCCCGTTTTCAACCTCGACCTCTCTGTTGTCTATAGTAAGTTTAATTTTATCCATCTCAGTTACGATTATTGAACGGTTACCGCATTGAATTTACATTTCTCCAGACATGCACCGCAGCGGATACATTTCTCCGTGTCGATGACGTGTGCCTGCTTGACCTCGCCCTTGATAGCTCCGGCAGGACATGCCCTGGCGCAGGCCGTACAGCCCTTGCACCGGTCAGGATCTATGGCATAGACCCTGAGAGCACGGCACTTGTGGGCAGGACAGCGCTTGTCCACGATGTGGGCCACGTACTCGTCGTAGAAGTTGTCAAGGGTGGAGAGCACGGGGTTGGGGGATGTCTGGCCGAGACCGCAGAGGGCGGTATCCTTGATGACCTTGCTGAGGTTCTTGAGGTAATCCAGGTCCTCCATCGTGCCCTTGCCCTTGGTGATCTTGTCGAGAATCTCCTCGAGACGCTTGTTGCCGATACGGCAGGGGGCGCATTTTCCGCAGGACTCGTCCACTGTGAACTGGAGGTAGAACTTGGCCACTGACACCATGCAGTCGTCCTCGTCCATGACGATCATACCACCCGAGCCCATCATCGAGCCGGCGGCGGTAAGGTTGTCGTAATCTATAGGTGTGTCGAGATGTTTCTTGGTAAGGCAGCCTCCCGAGGGTCCTCCGGTCTGGACGGCCTTGAACTCCTTGCCGCCCTTGATGCCGCCTCCGATGTCATAGATGACCTCGCGGAGGGTCGTACCCATAGGCACCTCGATAAGACCCACGTTGTTGATCTTGCCGGCCAGGGCGAACACCTTGGTTCCCTTTGACTTCTCAGTGCCGATAGAGGCAAACCACTCGGGGCCCTTGAGAAATATCACGGGGATGTTGGCGAAGGTCTCCACGTTGTTGACATTGGTAGGCTTTCCGAGATATCCGCTGACTGCGGGGAAAGGAGGCTTCACGGTAGGCTCGCCCCTCTTGCCCTCCATAGAGTGAATCAGGGCGGTCTCCTCACCGCAGACGAAGGCTCCCGCTCCGTAGCGTATCTCTATGTCGAAATTGAATCCCGAACCGAGGATATCGTCTCCCAGCAGACCGTAGTCGCGGGCCTGCTTCATGGCTATCTGCAGACGCTTGACGGCCAGGGGGTATTCGGCGCGGATGTACACCAGACCTTTCGAGGCCCCGATACAGTAACCGCAGATGGCCATGGCCTCGATGACCGAGTTGGGGTCGCTCTCGAGAATAGAGCGGTCCATGAACGCTCCGGGGTCGCCCTCGTCGGCGTTGCAGACCACGTATTTTTCCTTGCCCGGACTCTTGGAGGCTATCTCCCATTTCAGGCCGGTAGGGAATCCGCCGCCGCCACGTCCTCTCAGACCGGACTTCTTGACGGTCTCTATGGCCTCCTGGGGAGTGCCCTGCAGCACCTTGGCCAGAGCCTCGTAGCCGTCCCGGGCAATATATTCGTCGATATTCTCGGGATTGATGAATCCGCAGTTACGCAGAGCGATACGGAGCTGCTTCTGATAGAAGCCCATGTGCTTCGAGTCGCTGATATGCTTCTGGGTGTCGGGGTCCTCGTAGAGCAGACGGGTGACCTTGCGGCCCTTGACCACATGCTCCTTGACGATCTCCTCGGCGTCCTCAGGCTTGACATTGGTGTAGAAAGTGTTGTCGGGAATCACCTTCACGATGGGACCCTGCTCGCAGAAACCGAAGCAGCCCGTCACCACCACCTGCACGTCATTGTCCATCCCCGCGGCGGCGATCTCCTCCCTCAGCCTCTCGACGATCCTCACGCTCTCGGATGCACGGCAGCCCGTACCTCCGCAGCACAGTAAACTCATTTTGTAGTTGGGCATGGCAGGCTAGTTTTTTTCGATTGTTTGATAATTGACTGGCAGAATACCGTCCACGAGCTCACCGTGGAGGACATATTTGTCTATGATCTCCATGGCCTTGTCCGTGTTGACGTGACCGAATACGACCGGATCCTCGCCCGGACGCTTCACTTCGATAGTAGGTTCGGCGTAGCAGTATCCCATGCATCCGCCCTGAGTGACAATCACCGGCAGTTTCTCTCTCTCCACACGCTCGATGATGGCGTTCATCACAACGCGGGCGCCGGCAGCTATACCGCAGGTGGCCATGGCGACCCGGATCTGGACGAGGGACTCGGGATTGTTGCTCTTCTCCCGGATATCCATCTGGCTCTCCAGCCGGGCCTTCATTTGACGCAGTTCGTCAAGAGACTTAATCTTACTCATACAGTTAGTTTGGTTAACAAATTAGTGTTGGGGTATGCAAATTTATGAAAATATTTAAGAGTTCCTAACCTCCTCAATATTTTCTTTAAGCATTTCTTCAATATTTTTTACGATTGTTAAGTTGGAGAACGCATCCTCCCCGAATATTTCCTTGACATCCGCCGTATCCAGGACATACTCCTCCCCATTGTAGCGGTAGGTGAAAAGAAAGTCCATCCGGGGATTGGACGAGGCGGTAATCATCAGAGCATTAGCGACATCTCCAAGCGGCGGGCGATCGATATCGGAATAGCCGAAAACCGCTGTCACCTCCGTCCCCCGCCCGGGCTCCGAGGTTATCCTGACCTCTCCCCCGCTCTGCTCCGCGGACTGCTTGAGCAGAGGTATGCCCATCCCTACCTTCCGGGTAGTACGGGAGGTGAAGAACGGGTCGGAAAGGCGGCTCACCTGCTCAGGAGTCATCCCCCGCCCGTTGTCTCCTATGACAATGGTGAGCAGGTCGGCGGCCGGATTCTCGTCTACGGTCAGGCTCACCCGGGTGGCTCCGGCGCTGATGGAATTCTGGATTATATCCAGTATATGCATGGAAAGGTCGTTCATCTCTCAGGTCGATAATGAAGGTTAAACAACAATTTACTCCAGAGCCACGCTCCGTCCCCCTTCCCCGCACAGGGCCATACGTATCTCCTCGAAAGAGCGGCAGGGCATATTGAAATAAGTTACAGCCCTGCAGAAATCCTCGGGATAATGGGCATCGGAGGAACGGATAAATGCCGGAGCACGCTTCTTAAGGTAGGCATTCCGGGCCAGCAGGCCCTCCAGGTCGCAGCGGGCCGATATCTCCAGGGCATCGAAAGGCAGGTCCGGAGGCACGAATCCCAACTGGGAGATCACGGAGTTCTGCGGCTTGTCGATATGGGCCGGGATGAAAATCCCTCCTATCGACGCCACGAACGCGGCCACCTCCCCGATACTCCGGTCGATGGCGGAAATCAGCAGGTAAGGGGCCTCGTAGATAACCTCCTCCGCCTCATTGACGGCCAGCTGGTAACCGAAGACCTCCTCGTCGTTAGGGATCTTCGGAAGGCTGTCATCCAGGAAATTCTGAAGGGCATCCAGGCTCTCCCCGCTGTCCGCGAAGGCCAGGCAGTGCACTTCCTCCCGGGTGGTGATCTCCGCCCCGCAGAGAATGTAGGGTTCCCCCTCTCCCACCATCCGCCGGATCTCCCTCGCCTGGACAGTCGTATTGTGGTCTGTAATCCCGATTATATCGTATCCCTTTCTCAGAGCTGTCCGCACGATGAACGCAGGCGTCATCTCTATGTCCCCGCATGGGGACAGCAGAGTGTGGTTGTGCAGATCAGCCCTGAAACGGTTCATGGCCTCACCCCCTGTTCAAAAGGTTGTATATCCGGCCGGCCAGTTCGAAGGTCTGCTCACCGGAACCGAGAATGGGGATGCCCTCCTCTTCGGAGACTTCCCTGGCGTCTTCCTCCGGCTCGAAGCCCTTCACTATAACCACCGCCGCAAGTTCCTTGAGCGTGGCGATAGCCATCACGTTCTTATGCGTCTGGAGAGTCACCCAGACCGAGCCGTCCTTGGCGAAGCCCATCACATCGGACAACAGGTCCGACACATAGCCTCCCGTCACTTCGCGGTCCAGGCCGGAAGCTCCCGAGAATACCTTAAGATTCAGTTTCTCTGCAATTTCTCTAACAGTCATGATTCTATTCTGCTTTAGATTTTTCCTTATTGACAAACCTGTCCTTGCCCCATACCTGCTCCATCAGGTCTATAGCCTCCGAGACCTGGAGAGAGCCTTCCTTCTCGAAACGGGCCTGCATGAAGATGCAGTTGTTCAGGGAGGCATCGTCCCGGACGATATCTGCCGCCAGGGCCTCGCAACTGGGCGCCCCGCAGGCTCCGCAGTCGATATCCGGCAGTATTTTCCTCAACATGCCCGCCATCTCCATCTTCTTGATAGCCACGTTTATATCTTTGTCATACTTGACCATGGAGCGGGGCTCCACCGCATCCATCTTGATGTAGGCCGAGCAGAACTGCTTGTACTCCTCCGACAGGCGGTGGGTATCCGATGCCTCCGAGGCCATATTCCTCAGATTGTCCGCCACCAGGAAGCGGTTGCCCTGCACCAGGATGCCGCCCGGACAGGACTCATCGCAGCCCCTGAGTTCCAGATAGTCGATAGGCTCCTCTATCTCCTCATCCTCCAGCTTCTCGAGGAACTCTATTACGTTGCTCATCCCGTCGATGGACAGGGCCCGGCCCTCTACCTGCGAGGCCTCGCCTCCTGTCAGAGGCCAGAGAAGTCCCTTGGACGACACCGCGTCATTGACAGCCTCGGTGCCGCAGCCTTCCTCGGGATATTTCTTATTCTTATAGGCCAGCAGGACCTTGTTGTAGACATAGTCCATATTGATCACTCCGCTGATGGGCGATTCGTACCCTCCGACCGGAGACTTGACGGCGGCGATCTTGGCAATGCACGGGGTCAGGTAGAATACACCCAGCTCCGACGGATCGCCTCCGCTCATCTTCCATTTGCGCACATAGTACTGCGCCGTCACCTCTATGGGAGGCAGAAGCAGCATGATACGGTCAATCAGCGAAGGGAAGCGCACCTGTATCAGCCGTATGACGGCCGGACAGAAGGAGGACACCACGGGCTTTTCCTCCGCCTTGCGGACATAGTCGTTGATCTCATCCACCAGGGTATCCGCACACTGCTCCACGGTGCACACCTCCGAGAAGCCCATGTCTCCGAGAATATCGTTGATCACTCTCCTCGGGATACGTTTCCCGAACTGGGCATAGAACACGGCAGGGACCAGCAGTACCCTGTACTTATAGGAAAATATATTCTCAAAGTCATCGTCCACCACCCGGATGGCACGGCTGGGACATATTCTGAAACACCGGCCGCAGTCGATGCACCAGTCCGCGTAGAGCATGGCCTTGCCGCCGGATACCCTCAGGGCCTCCGTAGGGCACACCTTGATGCAGTGGGAACAGCCGATGCACAGTTCCCGCTGAATCTCCAGTGCCTTGTGAAAAGTATTGTGTTCCATATCCCTACGCTTTTAGAACTTAATGTAGATGCTCAGGGTCGTGCCTCTGCCTACCCCGGTCTCAATCTTCAGGTCATCGGCATTCTCCTGGATATTCGGAAGTCCCATTCCGGCCCCGAACCCCATCTCCCTCACCTCCTTGGAGGCGGTGGAGAATCCCTTCTGCATCGCTTTCTCCACATCCGGGATACCCGGGCCCGTATCGGCCAGGACTACGCTGATGCCTTCCGGAGCTATGTCGGCGGTAATGTGTCCGCCGTAGGAGTGCGCCACGATATTTACCTCCGCCTCATATACAGCCACCACCACCCTTTTGATCACGGCGGTAGAGACGCCAAGCTGCTTCAGGGTTTTCTTGATAGCCGAAGAGGCATTGCCGGCACGGGTAAAGTCGCCCGCAGCCACGTCGTACTCCAGCCTCATATCAGTACACCGGCCTGAGTCCGGCCCCGTAGAGGATGCCGGAAGTCTTGAACATCGAATAGTCCGTACGTATCACCACCATGCCGTTGTCCTCGGCCAGGGCGGTCATCTCCTCCGTAACGGCCTTGCCGCGCACGAAGAGGATGTATTCCACGTCCGACATCTCTGCTGTCCGGACTGACTGCACGTTGGCCAGTCCGGTAATCAGCAGGAAGTCATCGGTCTTGATAGTCAGCACGTCGCTCATCAGGTCAGAGGCGAAGGCATAGTCCACATTCTCGTCCAGACGGTCCGCTCCGCAAATTACCTCGCCCTGTACGGCTGCCGCTATATCCCTCAGCTTCATACTACTCAGCGCTGAAGATGAGAGGTGTGGCGCACAATGTATACCACTCGCTCATGAGACGGTAGTACTGAGGATAGAGAGCGGGGGGGATCAGCTGCTGCACGAGCTTCAGACTACGGGTAATGACAGTCTTTCCATCCACCTCGGCGACAGTCACTCTGAGTGAGCCGACGGGGGTATCCAGGGTCATGTTCTCCGGCAGCGCGACAGCTTTGAGACCGTCCTGTACATCGAGGGTGCAGGTGTAGGTCTCGTCGGCCAGGTAAGGCAGCAGGAGGTTGACGGGACGGGTGGTGTTGGAGGTAGTGGAGGCGTACACACTGCCCAGCCAGCCGGAACGGGCTTCGGGAAGCGTAAAGGAATAGATGCCCTCGGCGACAGAAGCCGCTTCGGAGGCTGAGACGGAGAATGTGCTCTCCACATCGACTTTATGGTCGGGCGCGGCCACCTCCGCCGGCTGACCGTCCAGTCCTATAATGCTGAGATATCCGGCAATATCGGCCGTAGCCTCATCGGCACGGTCCACAAGTCCGGCAGCCATGATGTTCTGCAGGGACGCCAGTCCGGCAGCGGCAGGATCGGATGTCCTGGGGAATGCGAGAGTCACCTCTGACTCCTGTCCTGCAGCCTGCAGAAGGGCGGCAGCCAGAAGGGTTCTCTCCGCATCAGTGGCATAAGCACTGTGTATCACATCCGCTGCGGGACGTACCTTATAGCCTGTCTGTGCCAGGGTAAGACGGTTCTGAGCCAGGCCGGTTGAGAGATACTCATGTATCTTGTCCACAGTGGAGCGCCTGTCGGCGGGGCCTTCGTTCAGGGAAGCCAGCAGAGCCTTCACTGCCTCATCCTCCGGGCTATACAACTGAGACTTGATGACATCGGCCACTGCCTGCTGCGAGTCAAAGGTTGTTACAGCCACTGCCTGCACATTGCCGGCGGGAGCGGATACTGCCAGATAACGGGGACGGGGCCTGACATTGCGGAGAGTCCATTTTACCGTTCTAACCCCGTTTGCCTCGCTTACAGACGGTTTGGTACTGCCGTTCAGCAGAGCGTAATGAAGAGGTGTTCCGGAGGGGACTGTAACGGAGAGCACATATTCCTTTATGGGAGAGAGTTCCTCCACCTGCTCGAATATGTCCAGAGCGGGCAGGGCGCCGGCCTTCGTTGTAACCGTATAGTCCAGGTAAATGGTAGCGCCCAGCTCCAGGCCGGTATGCACCACCACCATCTCCTTCAGACCATTGTATGCCGGAGCATTGGCCGCAGCGGAGGGCAGTACCTCCACGAATGCGTTGGCCGGGGTGGTCACTATCGTTCCGTCCACCTGACGGGTGTAGGACTCGTTGATCTTCAACTGCTGATAAGCAGGATCATAGACGATGAATGTCTCGCCATAGAGGCTGTTCATCGCTGCGTGAGTATAGATTGTCAGCTGTTTCTGCACCCTTAGTTCCTGACTGCCGTCGGGATTGAGGGTATAGGTCTTGACCAGCTTGTCGAACTGCGCCTCATTCTTGGGTGCTGCAGCGGCTGTCAGTACCGCCGACAGGATGAGCGCGGCGGGCATCAGTATTTTTGCTAAGATATTTTTCATAACCCGGATTTACTTTTTAATAACGACATATTCACCGTATGCCTTGTGGGCGTTGACCGCGTTGCGGAAGCTGTCCCAGTCGGCAGGCTCGTAGACTCTCTTCTTGAGAGCGAGAGTGTTGTGGAGAACCACCTCATTTCCCTCCTGAGAGAGAGAACCGCTGAAGTCGGCTCCGCTGCCCTGCATCTCATCTGCCTTGGGAGCGGTCACCATAGTGTAGCCGTCAGGGATACGGATGGTCTCGTCCAGCTCGACCAGACGGGAGCAGCCGTCCTTGAAGCCGTACTGGCGCTCCTCTACGGAGGTATTGATCCTCAGATAGGAGCGGACATTGTTATAGACATTGTTCATGGCGATGGGACGGAAGAGCATCACCCCGTCTCCCACCACGGCATAGTCGGGAATCTCATAGCGGAAGGTTATGCTGATGGGGGCCGCCTGATAGTCCTTGGGGTTCCTGCCGTAGTTCACGCTGACAAGGCGGGCCTTGGGCGAGACATTGAGCAGCTGACGCTCCATGTTGTTGCGCCACTCGCTCTGGAAACCTGTGGTGAAGATGCTGCGGATACCCCTGTCGCTCTGTCCCTCAGCGGATACGGTGAGAGTGCCCTTGAGGGTTCCGTTCTCATCTATGGTATTTTCGGCCTTGATGCGGAAATAATGGTTCTCGGGAGCGGAGAGCGGGGTCAGGCAGAGATCCGAGCCTTCGGGAACTCCGGGCAGATAGTTCTGCTGCTGCTCGGCGCTGCTCCAGAGCTCGCGGGTGAAGGGCACCCAGGTCGGGTCGAGAGGCATATAAGTGCCGTTGGAAAGCTTAACAACAGCCACGCAGTGGTTGAAATGGTCGGCGGGAATGCTCTCTACGCGGCTGCCGGCCATCGTCATTGCAGGATATGCCTCGAATCCGGCCATCCGCAGGAAGGAAATCAGGGTACCGGCGATATCCTTGCAGACACCGCAGCGGTCGGTGTAGTTCATCTTAGTGTTGTGCAGGGTGTAGCCCTCGCCCTTGCCCATAGTGATGCCGGAGTAGCGGATGTTGTCGGCCACCCAATGGGTCAGCACGGCTATCTTCTCCATCTCGGTCTCCTTGCCCCGGATCAGCTCGTTCACCTTCTTCTGGGCGGGAGCGTAAGCCTCGAAACTGCCGTAGTCCTCGTTCACTTTATTGAACCAAAGAGACTTCTCCACCCAGTTGGGAGTGGTGGACATCATCAGCTTGGGAGCCGCGTCGAAGAGGTCCACCATATTGGGCTCGCGGGTGAAAGGCATCACGTCATTCACCGCGAACTTATAGACCTTGCGGCCGTCCTCATATCTCATCGAAGACGCACATTCGCCCTGATAGAACTGGAACTGAGCCTCCTTCTCCATAGGAAGAGAGACAGAGTACACCTTGCGGACCGTGGGATCAGCACACCAGAAAGGCACGATGTCGTAGAACTGCCCCCTCATCGGAGGGATAAAGCGGGAATCGTCCTCACCGTCAGCCGGCACAGCAGCACCCGCGGACGCAGCAGCACCTGATTCAGATGTCAGCAGGGCATAGGTGAAGCCCTTCTTGGCGATCTCATACTCCACGATGTCCCCGGGCCTGAGCGCACCCACCTCTATCATAATCTGACGGGCGCCCCAGTAAATCGAGCGGGCCGGAGCCACATAGTCCAGGGCCTTCGAGACATCCAGACGCTCCACATCCCCGCCTGCACGGTAGACGGTCACATACTTGAACTCGGCAAAAGCCGTGAGAGGATCGTAGTCATACTTGAGGACTCTGTTGGCGACGGCTCCTGCAGGAGTCTGCACCCTGAACGCCTTGTAGACTGCGAACGAGCCCTGGCCTGTGGGCTCCACGCTGACCGAGGTGCTGTCCAGCAGAACCACACAGTCAGCATTCAGATAGGCCTGGTCAGCCGCTGCGGCCTCGTACTGCCTCCAGGTCTGGGCCGACAGGGCCGCCGAGGCGAGAAGCACGCAGGACAATACAGTAAAAATCCGTTTCATATCCTAAAATGTTGCTTAAATACGGTTAGTGGTAAAAACTTTGCCAAGTTACGAAAATTTCCGATACCCCGGCCGCATTTATGCAGCATTTTTCACACCATCAACGGACCTCAGCCATTTCTGCGGCAGAGATAAGTCAGGGCCGCCTGGGCACAGACACAGCCGAAGACGGCGGGGATGTAGGAGATGGTGCCTACCTGGGACTTCTTGTTGCGCTCGCCCTCCGTCGGGACAATGGCGTCACGGTCGGGCAGTTCCTCCGAGAACACCACGGGGAAGCCCTTGCTGATGCCTATCTTGCGGAGTTTCTTCCGGAGAATGAAGGCCAGGGGGCAGTTGTAGGACTTCGAGAGGTCGGTCAGACGGACCTTCGTGGCGTCGAATTTGGCTCCGGCTCCCATCGAGGAAACAAGGGGGATACCGCTGTGGACGCAATGGGCGATAAGGGCGATCTTAGGGGCCAGGGTATCAATCGAATCGATGAGAAAATCCGGGCGGACAACCCCCGCCTCGGCGCAGGAACGCTCAATGAGCGCCGCCACATTGTCCTCGGTAAGGTATTCTTCCACCTTGATTATCTGCAATTCCGGATTGATGTCCAGAAGCCTTTCCGCCATAACCTCCGTTTTGGACCGTCCTACAGTCGAGCAGAGCGCCAGCAGCTGCCGGTTCCGGTTGCTCTCCGAAACTTTGTCCGAGTCTATGATTATCATCCGCCCTACCCCGGCGCGGGCCGTCATCTCCGCAGCGTATGCCCCTACCCCGCCCAGACCGGCGACCACCACAGTCGCCCTTTTCAGGGCCAGCAGGGCCTCCCCGCCCACGAGCAGGGCGGTGCGCTCGAGCCACGCGGGACTATTTTCCGGCATTGTCCTCAGAATTTTTCTCCAGGGCCTTCGCCTCGTCCCAGATAGCGTCCATCTCCGCCAGCGTCATGTCCTTCAGAGACTTGCCTTGGCGGATGGTGTGCTCCTCGAGATAGGTAAAGCGGCGGCGGAACTTGGCACAGGTCATCTCCAGCGCCGTATCCGGATTCAGGTCGTACAGACGGGCAGCATTCACTATAGAGAAAAGGAAATCACCGAGCTCACCCTCAGCCCTTTTCACCGACTCAGGGTCCGACTTGTCCATCCGGCCCAGCTCCTCGCGGAACTCTCCGAGTTCCTCGGCCACCTTGTCCCAGACCTGGGAGCGCTCCTCCCAGTCGAAGCCCACGGCGCGGGCCTTGTCCTGCATGCGGTAGGCCTTGAGCAGCGGCGGCAGCGAGACAGGCACTCCCGAGAGCACCCGCTTGTTGCCGTCCTTTTCCTTGGTCTTGAGTTCCTCCCAGTTCTGCACCACCTGGTCGGCCCCGTCCACATGGACCTCGCCGAAGACGTGCGGATGACGGTAGATCAGTTTGTCGCACAGACGGTTGATCACGTCCACGATATCGTATTCGCCCTTTTCCGAGGCGATCTTGGCATAGAAGACGATGTGCAGCAGCACGTCGCCCAGTTCCTTGGAGACCTCCCTGCCTTCCCCGCGGAGGATGGCGTCGCTCAGTTCGTAAGTCTCCTCAATCGTCTGAGGACGCAGCGACTCGGTAGTCTGCTTGCGGTCCCAAGGGCATTTCTCCCTAAGCTCATCCAATATATCCAGAAGACGGCCGAAAGCCTCCAGCTTGGCCTCTCTCGATGACATCTCGTTTCTGCTCATATCATGTCTGTTTTTTTCGGGCGGTAAAGATAGGGAAATTCGGGGACATTTTACTGACTTCTGTTCCATTATCTTTCAACTTTGCCTGCTGAAATAATAGATTTCATCTTGATTAATGCAGGGCATACCGGAAACTGCCCGACAGTCTTTAAACACTTTTACAGAAGTGCTTTTTGAGTAAAATTTCGCTTTTATAAAAGTGTTTTGTATATTTGCTGCACATAAACGTAAAACAATAAAACCTCATGGACTATACAGACATTCAACCACTCCTGAACACCTTCCACAGAAAACTGGCCGCGACGGATCTAAGATTCAAAAGATACCTCCACGGGCAAATAAACTGGGATGCCCGGCTGCTGGGCATTAAAGGTGCACGCGGCGTCGGAAAAACGACCATGCTGCTGCAGCACATCAAGGAGACTGCCGGCAATAATCTGGACGAGGTGTTCTATGCCTCTTTGGACAACATGTGGTTTCAGACCCACAGCGCAGAGGACCTGGTGGAATTTTTATATACACGCGGCGTCACCCGCATCTACCTCGACGAAGTCCATAAATACCGTAACTGGACAGTGCTCCTCAAAAATCTGTATGACAACTATCCCGACCTCAACATAGTCTACACAGGCTCGGCGATGCTGGCTATCGACAACTCCAAGAGCGATCTTTCGCGCCGCCAGTCCCTGTACACCCTGCATGGCCTTTCGTTTAGAGAATATCTGGAATACGAGGGGATTATCTCCTTACCGTCCATGACTCTCGAAGAGATGCTCAATAATCATGTCAGCTACGCCATGGATATCACATCTGCCGGAATAAAAATAGTCAAATACTTTGAACAATATCTCAATGAAGGATACTATCCCTATTACAAAGAGGCCGGAAGAGACTACCTGATGCGTATTGGAGAGGTTGTCCAACTGGTCATCGACAGCGATATCACGGCAGTGGAGGAAACCATTACTTACTCCACCAGGCAGAAGATAAAGAAACTGCTGATGGTTGTTGCAGAGAATGTCCCTCTGGAGCCGAACATCAACAAACTGGCAGCCAGCCTTGAATCCACCCGCGACCAGACCTTGAAGATGCTTTACTGGCTGGACAGAGCCGCCCTGCTATGGCTGCTGACTGATAAGCCCAAAGATTACAAGCACCTTACCGGTCCAAAAAAAATATACCTCAACAACACCAACCTGATGAATGCCTTAGGAAGCAGGGTATCCAAGGGAACGCAGAGGGAGACCTTCTTTGCCAATCAAGCCGGAGCCGTAACCGATCTGCTTATACCTAAACAGGGTGACTTTTTAGCCGACGGCAGATACATCTTCGAGGTAGGCGGTCCGCAAAAAACATTCGATCAGATAGCCGGTCTGCCCGACAGTTATCTGGCCATCGATGACATAGAAATCGGCAACGGCAATAGAATCCCGCTATGGCTCTTCGGCTGCCTTTATTGAAAAACTGTATTTTGGATAAGTTATAGAAGACATGGAGCAGTTTACGAAATATATCGCCGATGACGCTCACTACACCGAGGTCATCCAGCGCATACCGCTCGTCAAGCGTCAGTTATGGATAGGTACGGCCGACATCAAGGACCTGTATGTAGCCCGTGGAAAACAGGCAGTACCTCTTCTGGCTGTCCTGGCCGGCCTGATACGTAAAGGCGTGGAGATACGCCTCATCCATGCCAAAGAGCCGGGACCGGCTTTCCGGGAAGACTTCGACCGCTATCCGGAACTGGCCTCCGGCCTGGAACGCGCCATCTGCCCCAGAGTCCATTTCAAGCTGATGATATTCGACCTCGAGACCGCCTACATCGGCTCAGCCAATCTCACCGGCGCCGGCATAGGCATGAAAAGCAGTCTGCGCCGCAACTTCGAGGCCGGAATTCTCACCAACGACCCCGCTCTCGTTGAATCAGCCATCGACCAGTTCGACCGCGTCTGGATGGGCACCCACTGCCGCAAGTGCGGGCGCAAGGCCTTCTGCGGTGACCGGATAGTGTAGCCGGCGGCCCATTTTAAAAGTTCACAATTTTGTGGTCCACAAAGTTGTGAACTTTCACAATTTTCACTACATTTGTCGGCAAAACAATGATTTATGGAAAAAACATTCGTATTTGGAGTATCTGTAGAAGGCGACAATTTTACCGACAGAACACAGGAGACCAAAAGAATCAGGTCTAACTTTGAAAACGGAGTAAATACGATTCTTATATCTCCAAGGCGCATAGGTAAAACGTCCTTGGTCAAAAAAGTATGTTCCTCGATTACAGATTCCAGCATAAAAACCATTTACATGGACATTTATGACTGCAGGAACGAATACGATTTCTATACCCGCTTCGCCACCTCTGTACTGCGAGGAACCTCGTCAAGAATCGAGCATGCACTGGAGTCTGCCAAGGAATTCCTCGGCAGACTGGCACCGGCAATATCCGTATCCCCCGACCCTTCACACGAATTCTCAATATCCTTGGGAATAAAGCCAAAGGACATCGAGCCGGAAACTATATTGTCCCTTCCGGAAAAAATAGCCCGGAAAAAGCGAGCGCACATCATCATCTGCATAGACGAATTCCAACAGATAGGAGAATTCCCAGATTCGCTCACCGTCCAGAAACGCCTGCGCGGCTCATGGCAGCATCAGCAGTCCACCTCATACTGCCTCTTCGGAAGCAAAAAACACATGATGGAGAACATCTTTCAAAGCAGGCGCATGCCGTTTTACATGTTCGGAGACACATTCTACCTGAAGCACATTCCGACCGGTGAATGGATTCCGTTCATACAGTCCAGATTCGCCTCAAAGGGGAAATTCATTACAGCAGAACTTGCCGAAAAGATCTGCAGCACCGTAGACAATCACTCTTCCTACGTCCAGCAGCTCGCATGGAACGTCCTGCTGCAGACTGACAGCAATGCGACGGAACAAAATCTGAAAGACGCTGTCGAAGAACTTCTCAACCAATGCTCCTCTCTATTCACCCAGCAGACAGAATCTCTTTCATCCTACCAGATGAATTTCCTCAAGGCAATCTGCTCCGGCATCCATTCCGGCTTCGGGCACAAGGAAGTCACAGACCGTTTCGACCTCGGCTCCAAATCCAACATCGCCCGTATCCAGAAAAGTTTGACAGACAAAGAGCTCATTGATAAAATAGACGGCCTTACCGTCATTGCCGACCCCGTGCTCCGTCTCTGGCTCACCTCGCAATATCTATAACTACCAGACACTTTTACAAAATCCTCAAGGCAATGGCGGCGCAGGCCTCCGCATCGGCCAGGGCGTGGTGATGGTGCGTGAGGTCGTAGCCGCAGCGGGCCGCAACGGTCTGGAGCTGATGATTCGGTAGCTGCGGTCCGAAAACACGGCGGGAAGCCCTGCAGGTACAATGAAAAACATACTCCGGGTAATCCATGCGGTACACCTGGAACACAGCCCGCAGACATCCCTCGTCGAAAGGACTGTTGTGGGCTACTAACGGCAGCCCTTCTATCAGCGGAGCCACCTTCTCCCACACATAGGGAAATACCGGCGCCTCCGCAGTATCCTCCAGTGTAAGGCCGTGCACCCGGGTATTCCAGTAACTGTAATACTCCGGCTCAGGCCGTATGAGACTGTAGAAGCGGTCTACTATCTCTCCGCCCCGCACAACCACTACTCCCACGCTGCACACACTGGTACGCTGTTCATTGGCTGTCTCGAAATCTATGGCTGCAAAATCTTTCATTCTTTTAGTTTCAAATATAAAGATAAAGACCGTTTCGAAGGCAGTCGCAGAACACTATCTTGCCGCCGCCCGGGCCGGTACGCTCGGTCACCTCCGCAACCCGGTTGTGCCCGACTATCTGGGTGAAGCCGTGAAGAGGCTCCTCCAGCTCGCTTTTATCTGCCCAGAATATGCCGCCGGCATCACCACGGCGGCCTCCACGGGCATAGCCGACACGGAGAAGCGCCGGCACCTGGTCTGCCGCCGGGTTGTTCAGCTGATCAGCTATCGGCCGCGCCGCATCACCGCAGAAATCATTATCGAACCACTCCTGCGACACCCCGGCATGGGTAAACAGATATTCTCCGTCCTGAAACGCATACTGGAACAGATGAATGTTGCCTAGAAACAATTTAGAGGCATCCGCCGCTATCTCCATATCAAAACGGGTACCGACACAAGCCTCATCACAGAAATAGTGCAGGTCATGATTGCCTAACAGCAGCACCACATCCTCCGGCCTGCTCCGCTTCAGATCTATGATACTCCGCAGATTCTCCAGCAGTTTTTCTCTCGGCACATACCCGTACGGATCCAGATAGTCCCCGAGAAAGACCAACCGGCACTCCGGATGCGCCTCCACCACATCCCGCCACAGGTCCAGTCCGTGCACGTCGCCTATCGCTATAGTCGCTTTTTCCATACCCCAAATCTAATCAAATTTCCGCAAAGATAGCCCGACAATGCGCCACATCACAGCACATTCTGCGAAGTACTTTGCACGAAATATCACACTATATGGAAACCAAAGAATACAGACACCGCGGGTTCTGCGGCATAGGCATCTACGGCTCAAAATTCAGTGAAAACGCCGGTACACTCTGGAGATCTTCTCTCATACTCGGAGCAGATTTCACATTCGTCATAGGAAACACGACGGCACAACTATTGAAATTTCATAATTTAAGGAGATATCTTTGAGAAATCAGGAACAGGCTATACGCTATTTCGACAGCCTGATGGTATCCTGCGGCAGCATCACATTCGCAGAATTATCCGTGGGCTCATTTTTGAGGAAAAGCACCGGTACAACCGTATAATCCTTTGTAAAAGGCAGAAGGGCGGCTTTGCGGAGAAGTTCTGCGGCAAGCTGTCTGCCATTCTCCCTAGCCGTCCATTTACATTCACCTACCAGCAGATACTTCTTATCGACGGACTCTGCCATCACATCGAACTCAATCTGCTCAGGTTTCCCGTGCTCATTGAGGACAGAGCCCCACCAGCGTCTTGCCCTGCCATAAAGCACTCCTTCCATAATATTTCCTGTCACAGCTTCCCTGCAAAGATTTTCCCACTGCATACTTACATACTCCTGGAAGCGGGCACTCAAAGCCTGTTCTATGGGCAGACGGCGGTCAAGCTCTATAAACGAGCGGTACGGAACCACAAACTGATAGTAGAATGCCATAAACGGATCGGCTATCTTGTAGAGACTTTTCTTTGCATTCTTCTCATCCATCCCGAACGGGACATCCTTTTCTAAAAATCCGAGATCTACAAGTTTCTTCAATGGACGTGACAGATTAGTTGCAGGCTCACCGCACCGTGATGCAATCTCTGAAAGACGGTTTGCACCGGCACCGACATACGACATTATCGTCGAAGTCTTGACGATATCCTTTACATCGTCCTGGAAAAGTTTCACTGGTTCTTCATAAAGCACACCATTGACAGAAAGTATATTGTGCCACAGAGCATCGTCAAGCGATCTCCTGTTCTCTCTTAGTTCCCAATAACGCGGCACACCTCCCCATACTGAATATTCTTCAACGGCACTCACCGCATCGAGGCGCAATGCCTCCTGAAGATATGGCAAACGTATAGGCGTGAGCCTTATAATCTCATCCGCCCTGCCATAAAGAGGCGCTGAGGAATCGAGAAACAGCCCGTACATCATATTCTGCGATGAGCCGCAAAGTACCAAATTATACTTCAGCTGCTTTTCATCTACCAGTTTCTGCAGCACTGACGGCAACTCCGGAGATTGTTCCACAATATACGGAAACTCATCCAGACACAGGGTGAAACGCCTGTCTGTCCGGTAATTGACCGCACGGAACAGAGACTCCCAATCCGGATATGTCAGTTTGTCGAAATCCGGAAACACCTGCGCTATTACTTTTGCCAGCAACAATCTCTGATGCTGCCCTTCAGAACGGTCAGCGAGAAAATAAACATCCCCTTCAGACAACACCCTTTTAATAAGTGTTGACTTACCCAGTCTTCTGCGGCCATACATCACGACCAATGCAGACCGTTCCCCGGCAAGAGCGGCCTTAAGACGTGCTGTTTCTGCGATTCTGTCGACAAATTCCATATGCTATTTATTATGCACTGCAAACATAATGATTCAAATGCATAATACAAAATTTATCTGCATTATGAGAAACTTGTGCCACGATTTTTCACAAGTTTTCACTACCTTTGCACAAAATAAAACGTAATATCATGACTAAAGACCTATTCGACAAGTACATCTGGCTCGTGGATACGATTCACCGCGCGGGCCGCATCACACTCAGGGAAATCAATGAGAAATGGGCTATGTCGCCTCTCTACGACGGTGCGGACATCCCGCGCCGGACATTCAACAACTGGAAGGAAGCCATACAGCAGGCATTTGACATCAATATCGAGTGCAGGCGGGTCGGCGGCTACCACTACTACATCGAGAACCCGGAAGACCTGGAGAACAGCACTACCCGCTCATGGCTGCTCAATACTTTCACTGTCAAGAACATCATCAGCGAGAGCAAGGGCATCCGCGACCGCATCCTCCTGGAGAACGTACCCTCCGGGCAGAAGCACCTCACCCCCATCATCGACGCCATGCAGGCAAATAAGTGGCTGGAGATAGTCCACGGCAGTTACTGGTACGACAGACCTGACACCTACACCATACAGCCCTGGTGCCTCAAGCTCTTCAACCAAAGATGGTACGTCTGCGGCTACTGCCGTGAAAGGGACGCCATGCGCACATTCGCCCTGGACCGCATCATCGGACTGACTGCCATGAACGAGACCTTCGAATATCCCGCAGACTTCGACCCCCAGGGCTACTTCGCCGACTTCTGCGGCATCTCCACTGACAGCAACATCCCCATGACCACCATCCGCATCAGAGCCTACGGCATCCAGGTCCGCTATCTGCGCTCCCTTCCCCTGCACCACAGCCAGAAAGAGGTTGCAACAGATCCAGACGAAGAATGTGCTGTCTTCGAATACCGGCTCCGGCCCACCTGGGACTTCTACAGCACCATCCTCTCCCGCATGGACCAGCTGGAAGTCATTTCCCCGGCCTCACTCCGGGAGGAGATCCGCAGCACCGTGCAGAGAATCGCCTCCCGCTATCAGGAGAGTCCCGGCCGTTAAATCGCAATCATCAGCCCGATCTGCAGGCGGGGCGGCTCCATCGGCAGCTCCGAATGGTCGAAAAGATGGGTGAAGCGGTACTTGCAGTAGAGCGAGAATGCACCCATGCCCACAGCTCCGTAGACGCCTCCCTGCAGAGGCAGGAACTTCCCGCCGTCGCGGTAATGGTCCGCCTCCTTCGACTCTCCGGAATAATAGCGGATCTTGTACTGACGGCTGAAGGCCCAGTCCCCGTAGGCCCCTATGTCGATGAACACAGAAGAGTAACTGCGGGAGAAGAAGAAACGGTTATGTATTCCCAGACCTATGTTGTCTGTCTTGAATATCTCGCGGTAGATATTCATACCCACCGGATACGGGGCAATGACACCGGAAGCGGCCAGCCCGTTACGGGCACGGTAATCATAATGCGTGTACTGGACCGATATTCCGAACGCATAGTGTCTTGCCGGGCGGTACCACTGCTTGGCTCCGACGGTTATCTCAAAGCTGTTGCCGTACTTGACCGGCATCTGCGGAGTATCCTCATAGCTGCAGCCCTCCACCGGAAAGCTGAAACCGGCGAACACATCCACGTAACTTCTCTGCCAGTAGCCTCTGCGGTGCCGGTCATCATCGCTTTTGTCATATACTTTCACCGGGGACTGGAGGCGTATGGTCGTCTTGCCTATCTCGATATCGGCCTGTGCGTAAGAGACACGCGGCAGGATTACCAGCAGGCCGGCCGCAGCGGCTGCAAAAATCATAATCTGTCTCATATCTTGTTCCTTCTTTAAGTTATTTAATCCGTATCTTGTTGCTGAGCAGGGCATCCTGCATATCATCATCGATATCGCCCCTCATATACAGCAGGGTCACCGCCTCATCATCGCTCGACAGCGTTATCGCCTCCCGGCAGTGTCCGTCGATATAGGCCGACACCCACCTGCCGGCATTGCTGACCGAGAAGAGCACCTCATACCGGGCCGTCAGCCGACGCGCATCCTCGAGAAACCTGTCCCTCAGACAATTGCCGTCAGAACCCGAAATGCTGATGATTTTTATCTCCGTAAGCTTGCGGAGCAGGTCATTGTTGTCCCTCCGCGCCATCTTTTTCAGTATCTGCTCCGGCATGGTGACCGTCACCGCCGACTTCTGATAGGCATATTTCTCTATCAGGCTGTCCATCGACTGGGCACGGGCGCACAGCAGGGACACAGCGGCAAGCGCAAGTGTTATCAGTACTCTCTTCATATCTATTTGATTTTAAAGTCCAATACCATTCTATCTTCCAGCACGCTCATGGTCGAATCCCGCACCCGGGCTGCCTCCCTCAGGACGTCCATGCTCAGGTCCAATGCCGCCTGCACATCCCCCAGCCGCGCCAGCTCCCGGTCCACAATCTCCACCGCCAGGGCCTCGTCCGCCACGGAACGGCCGCCTACAGTCAGGCGCAGTCCGGAGGCACCGCCCTGGAAACGCCCGCCGTCAAAAACCAGCACTCCGGCGCCAGCCAGCACCGCCGCGGCGGCAGTCACGGACACCACCGTGCGCAGCAGCCTCCTGCGGAAGGGCATCTGCCCGTCCCCGGCGGCAACTCCCGCAGCAGCCCGCTCCTGAGCGATATACCCGAAAAGCGGCCTGTATTTCTCCAAGTCCGCCGGCACCTTCCCCGAAAGAAATCTCCTGCGCAGCCGTTCCTCCTGTTCAAGGGTAGAACTGCCCTCGAGCCAGAGGTCCAGCAATTGTCTCAACTCATTGTCCTTCATATTGCTCATAATTATTCATTTTCCAACAGATACTGTCTTATCCGCTTCCGCGCCCGGCTCAGCAGCTGCCGGACATTGTCCCCGGCGCATCCTATTATCTCCGCTATCTCATCCGTCTCATAACCCAGCACATCCCTGAGAATAAACGCCGAGCGCTGCTGCTCCGGAAGTTCCTGCACGACCGCCCGCACCTGCGCAACCCGCTCCCTCATTCCCAAGTGCAGCTCGATATTCTCCCCGCTGTCCTGCCTCCACGCCGCCTCCAGCCCTGATGTCCTGCTGTAACCCGCCGACCTGACCGCATCCAGCGCCCTGTTCCGGGCCACCTTCATCAGCCAGGCCCCGGGACAGCTGACATTTTTCCCGCCAGAAGCCGCCTGCAGATAGGCCAGGACTGCATCCTGCACTATATCCTCGGCCAAGGCACCGTCTCCGACAATACCCCGCACGAGCACAAGCATGCGTCTGCGGTTTCCCTCTACTGCACTTGTGAATTCCGAATTCATACTGCATAGACGGATAACCGCCCCCGAACGTGACAGATAAAATGAAAAATTCCGCTACTTCCCGTAATCCTCATACATCATCAGCAGATGCGAGGCACTCCAGCTGAAATGGGAGGCCTGCAGCCGTTCTCCGGTGTGCGTCCCGTAGTTCTCGTGGATGGGAGCGTATCCGGTAAGGCCGTCGCATCGGTCGAATACCTGACGGGTGTACTCATCGGCCAGATCGCCGTACCCGTAGTTGCGCAGCCCGCGGATGGCCTGATAGGTCTGGTCGAGCCAGATGGGACCGCGCCAGTAGCCGTCCGGGGAGCACTTGGGATTGTCCGCGGCGGCGGTGGGGAATGGTATGTAAGTGGAGAATTTGGCAGGGTCGGTCAGCAGCCTCAGGGCCTGGTCCATCTGTTCCTGCGAGGCAATCTCCACCCAGAACGGAGTATAGCCCTCGCAGGCCGGCTCGGCGATAAAGCTGCCGTCGGCGAGTTTCCGGTCGCAGAAGTACCCGAGCTCCGGGTCGAAGAAATAATCCGCCACCTCCGCGCTGTGGTCCGGGGCATCGAAGTCCTCCCCGATAAGCGCCGCGAACTTGCGCAGCAGCCGCGCCTCGAAGGCCAGGTAGGCGTTCAGGTCCACGCTCTCCTGGTCGAGGCTCCAGGCATCCGGGCCATTGCGCAGCATCCTGGCTCCGTCGAAGCGTATCGCGTTGTCCATCCCGCTCTCCCATCCGGCCGCCTCGAGGGTGCCGTCCGTAGAGCCGAACTCGCACATCCCGTTGCCGTTGTGGTCCCGTTTGGCGAACCACCATTTATAATAGGTCAGCAACTTAGGATACATCTCCCTCACGAAGGCGGTGTCCCCTGCGTATGTCAGAATCTCATCCACTGCCCAGCACGCGAGGGGCGGCTTGCTGTCCCGGGCATTGTTCCAGCGGCTGTCGGTATAGATGCAGTCGATGACCATCCCGTCCGGCTGCTGATAGTCGAACATCGCCCGGATATTGTTCCTGGCCAGCTCCGGAGCGAAGCGGGCCAGAGCCGCCGAGAACCTCCAGCTGTCCCAGGCCCAGAATCCGGTAAAATATGTCACCGAATGGCTCGGAATCACCCCCTCGTGGAGCAGGTCCCCGCGGGCGGCCCTCCAGTTGGACATCAGCGTCACCACCGACTTGACCGCCACCCGGTCATACTCATGCGGCATGTCGTCCCGCAGCACCCGGCTCAGATAGCCCTCCCAGCGGTCCGCAGAAGCCTTTACCGCCGCCTCCGGATCCGTCAGCAGAGCCCGTGCCTCCCGCATCACCCCCTCCAGGGCATTCTCCTCATAGACGAAGGACAATGCCACCCGCACCAGCCCGCAGCCCTCCGGAGTCCGGGCCGTATAATTCCGTCCGTCGCACTCGAGAACGGCCTCAGGGCCAAATGTCAGCAGCACCGTCTCCCCCTCCGGAAGCTCCGCCGTCACGGTCTGTCCCCGCAGGCTCAGCCGCGCCCGGCCGTTCCACTCCTCTCCGGTAAATACGAGTCCGCGGTCAGCCCCGGCCACCGTCAGCAGGGCCGTCGAGGCGCTTGCAAAGACCATCCGCTGCTCTATCCTGCCGGCATCCGAGGAAGAGGCCATATAGACCTCCCCCGGGAAATAAGTCACCGAGTCCGGCCGCATCTCCCCCTCGTCCCCGGCAAGACGGACCGTCACCGCCGACTGCGCCGCCCACCGCCGGTGCTCTATGCTGAAAGGCCCGCAGAACCCATTGACCCACCGGTCCCTCTGGGGAAGGGTGAACCCCATCCAGGAACCGGCATCCGTAAAGCACCCCGCCTTTCTCACCGTCGAGTCCGGAGTGAGGGAAATGTCAATAATGTCGGGGAATCCGTATCTCAGAGCCCCGCTTCTATGCTCCGCACACGACACGGCGGCCAGGAAGATCAACACCGCCGCCAGAAACTGTCCATATTGTCTCATATTGAAATTTACTTATTGAGACAAATTTAGCAAGTTTTTATCAAATTTTCTTAACTTTGCGTCCGACTTAATTTGAAGCTAATTACCAATAATCTACAATATGTACAAAGATATCCATTTTGTAAGCGCGGACGAGGCCGTCAAGGTCGTGAAGTCCGGAGACCACATTCACTTCAGCAGTGTGGCCGCAGCCCCCAAAGTGCTGATCGACGCTCTCTGCCGCAGAGGCGATGCAGGCGAGCTCAGGGACGTGAGGATCCACCACCTCCACACCGAGGGACCCGCTCCCTACACCGATGCCAAGTATGAGGGAATCTTCTTCCATCAGGCATTCTTCGTAGGCGGCAATGTACGCAAGAACGTACAGGCCGGATATGCCGACTACATCCCCATCTTCCTGAGCGAGACCCAGAAGCTCTACCGCAGCGGCGTGCTGCCCTGCGACGTGGCCATGATCCAGGTGTCCCTCCCCGACAAGCACGGCTACGTATCCATGGGTACTTCCGTGGATGCTTCCTTAGCAGCCGTAGAGTGCGCAAAGCACGTCATCGCAGTGGTCAACAAGCACGTACCCCGCGCATGGGGTGACGCCATCATCCCCCTGTCGATGATCGACACCTTCGTGGAGTGCGACTCCGAGCTGGAGCCCGCCCACTTCTCCGAGCCCTCGCCCATCGAGGCTGCCATCGGACGCAATTGCGCCGCCCTGATCGAGGACGGAGCTACCCTGCAGATGGGTATCGGCGCCATTCCCAACGCAGTACTGGCCCAGCTCGGCGACCACAAGAACCTCGGTATCCACACCGAGATGTTCGCCGACGGCGTCCTGCCCCTTGTGAAAAAAGGCGTGATCAACGGAGCCGAGAAGTGCATCGACCGCGGCAAGATGGTATCCACCTTCCTCATGGGCTCGCAGGAAGTCTATGACTTCATCGACGACAACCCCATGGTGGCCATGATGGACGTCGGCTACACCAACGACCCCTACGTCATCGCCAAGAACCCCAAGGTTACCGCCATCAACTCCGCCCTCCAGGTGGACCTCACCGGCCAGGTATGCGCTGACTCCCTCGGCACCAAGTTCTACTCCGGTGTAGGCGGCCAGATCGACTTCGTCTACGGAGCCTCACTGTCCAAGGGCGGCAAGGCCATCATCGCCATGCCTTCAGTGACCAACAAGGGCGTCAGCAAGATCGCTCCCGTCCTCACCTCCGGCGCCGGCGTCGTGACCACCCGCAACCACATCCACTGGTTCGTAACCGAGTACGGTGCTGTGGATCTCTACGGCAAGTCCCTCCAGGAAAGAGCCAAGGCCATCATCAGCGTCGCCCATCCCGATCATCAGGAGGAGCTCGACCGCGCCGCCTTCGAGCGCTTCGGCCCTCACTACCACTTCATCGGCTAAGCAGCATCCGGCCGACAGTAGGACAAAGGCAGTCTCCCGCCACCCGGGACGGCTGCCTTTATTTTTGAGGCTTATGCGATAAAAAAGCCGGCCCTTTGCGGGACCGGCTTCCATAAACTATAGTGATGTGGTTGTTATCTGATGCGCTTGTAGCCGTAAACTGCGAGGTTGCCGAGCTCTTCCTCGATGCGGAGGAGCTGGTTGTACTTGGCCATACGGTCGGAGCGGCTGAGGGAGCCGGTCTTGATCTGACCGCTGTTGGTGGCCACTGCGATGTCGGCGATGGTGGCGTCCTCGGTCTCGCCGGAGCGGTGCGAGGTCACTGTGGTGTAGCCGTGACGGTGAGCCATCTCGATAGCGTCGAGGGTCTCGCTGAGGGAGCCGATCTGGTTGACCTTGATGAGGATGGAGTTGGCGCAGCCCTTCTCGATACCCTTGGCCAGGAACTCAACGTTGGTTACGAAGAGGTCGTCACCCACGAGCTGGCAGCGGGAGCCGATACGGTCGGTCAGCTTCTTCCAGCCTTCCCAGTCGTTCTCGCTCATACCGTCCTCGATAGAGTCGATGGGATATTTGTTGATCAGGCTCTCGAGGTAGTCAACCTGCTCGTCGGAAGTCCTCTTGACACCCTTGTCACCCTCGAAGATGGTGTAGTCATACACACCGTCCTTGTAGAACTCGGAGGATGCGCAGTCCATACCGATCTTCACGTCCTTGCCGGGCTCGTAACCTGCTGCCTTGATGGCTGCGAGGATGGACTCGATAGCGTCCTCGGTGCCGTTGAGTGCGGGAGCAAAACCGCCCTCGTCACCTACTGCTGTGCTGAGTCCGCGGTCGTGGAGCACCTTCTTCAGTGCGTGGAAGACCTCAGCGCCCATACGCAGGCCCTCACGGAAAGAGGGAGCGCCTACGGGACGGATCATGAACTCCTGGAATGCGATGGGAGCGTCGGAGTGAGAGCCGCCGTTGATGATGTTCATCATCGGAACAGGCATTACATATGTGTTGGTTCCACCGATATAGCGGTAGAGAGGCATGTGCAGATAAGCTGCTGCTGCATGAGCCACAGCGAGGGATACGCCGAGGATGGCGTTGGCTCCGAGGTTGGATTTGGTCTTGGTGCCGTCCAGGGCAAGCATCTTGTGGTCGATGGCACGCTGCTCGAGAACTGACCAGCCGATGAGGGCGGGAGCGATGACATTGTTGATATTCTCTACAGCCTTCAGCACGCCCTTTCCGCCGTAACGCTTCTTGTCGCCGTCACGGAGCTCGAGAGCCTCATGCTCGCCTGTAGATGCTCCTGAGGGAACCGATGCGCGTCCGCGTACACCGGACTCAAGAACTACTTCGACTTCAACTGTGGGATTGCCGCGTGAATCCAGAATCTCGCGGCCGTGAATACTTTTAATTTTCATAATACGTCTGTATTTAATTAAAACCTTCTTGAATTCGGGCGCAAAAATACTCAAATACGCGGATTTTGCCAATTTTTCAGAAAGTTTCTTGAAGTTTCTTGAAGATACTGAAAAAGGGGCGGCCGGAAAGCGGCACACCCCCTTCATAACCAAGTCGAAAAGACTGTCAGTCAACAGGCTCGAAGTCTTCCTTCCCTACCCCGCAAAGAGGGCATACCCAGTCGGCGGGAAGGTCCTCAAATGCTGTTCCGGGAGCTATTCCGTTGTCAGGATCTCCTGTTGCAGGGTCATAGACCCAATGGCACACTGTGCATTCGTACTTTTTCATTCTGTAAAATTTTAAATTAAATGTATTCCGGAATGCTAAGGTACTTTTTTTATTTTTAAATTCGCAACATGAAAACGATTTTCTTCAATTCGCGGTCCCTCATCCTCTGCGGCGAGGACCGTCCCGGAGACGAGGACCCGGGAGCCGTCATCATGGTGGACAACGGCGAGGAAGCTCTCTCCGAAGCAATAAGGACTATTGATACCAATGAGAGCATCTCCCGTCTCTACATCCTCTGTCAGAATATCGAGGACACCTACAACCGCCTCCGCACCCGCTTCACTGAAATCGATGCCGCAGGAGGTCTGGTGCGCGACTCCAACGGACAGTACCTGCTGATACTGCGCAACGGCATCTGGGATCTGCCCAAGGGGAAAAGAGAGAAGGGAGAGGACGTAGCCCAGACCGCAGTCCGGGAAGTCATGGAGGAGACAGGCATCCCTGCTCCTGAGGAAGGACAGCTGATCTGTGTGACCGACCACACCTACCGCCGCGACGGCCAGTTCGTGCTGAAACACACCCACTGGTACGCGATGAAACTCGTGCAGCCGTGCTCCACAAAACCTCAGACAGAGGAGGGCATCACCCGGACAGCCTGGGTCCCTGCCGGAGAAATCGGCAACTACGCCAGCCAGAGCTATCCCTCCATCCGGGAAGTCCTTCACACAGCCGGACTGGTATAGTATCAGCAGGTCCGGAAACCGGAATCAATCAACGCAAATCCGTAATGTAGACCTCCGGATTCTCCAGCAGGCTCTCCGGAGGTGTCCACTCCTCCTGAGCCAATGCACCGAGTCCCCTTGCGGACAGAATCCGCAGGTCATACTTGTCTCCGTTGCGGCTCTCATACACTATCGACACCGGCAGCAGTGTCTTCTGTGAGATGGTGAATTCTATCAGGATATAGGCCGCATTGCGGTCCTTGGAGGCCATGGACAGCTGCCATGCGCCCTGCCCGTCCACAGGCGCTGCTGTTCCGCGCACCTGTCCGCGGAAAGTGTAGTCCCCGGGACGCGCCTTGCGCAGGACAGCGAAAGGGTTCTCTGCCGGGTCCGTAGAAGCCGTATCATGCGGAAATACCGTAATCTCCTGAGCCCCCTCGTCATATATCCACTTTGAGACCCCGTCACAGTAAACAGTCAGCACCGAGCCTTCCAGACGGAAACATTCTCCCTGCGCGATAAATCTTCCGGACTCTTCCCCCAGCAGGTCCCCTGCCCCGTTCTCCGCACGGAACTCGAAAGTAAACTCAGCAGCGCCCAACGCATCCAGAGCCTGCCTCATCCGGTCGAGCAGTTCTTCAGGCTTAGGCGCACGGCTTCCGGAGGCAACCTGGGCCGCCGCCCTCTGTCCCGGCAACAGGAGACAGAGGCAGAATATTGACATTATTATAAAGAAGTGCCTGTTAAATTTTCTCATTTTCCTAAACCATCATAAAGTGGACAAAAGTTCGTCCAGCGACTCCAGGCTGGTAATCCTCACCTGACGGGGCTTGCTGCCCTCCGAGGGACCGACGATACCTGCATCCTCCAGCTGGTCCATGATACGGCCCGCACGGTTGTAACCCAGATTCATCTTGCGCTGGATGAGCGATGTAGAGCCCTGCTGTTCCCGGACTATCAGACGGGCGGCCTCCTTGAACAGATCGTCCCTGGCTCCGCCGGAGAGTTTCTTGACAGGTCCGTCCTCCCCGTCCTCCATCTCGCACTCGGGCAGCAGATAGGCTCCGCCGAAACCAGCCTGGGAGGATATGAATGTCGCGATATTCTCCACCTCCGGAGTGTCGATGAAGGCACACTGCACCCTGACCGGTTCACTGCTGCCGGTGGATATCAGCATATCACCGCGTCCTACCAGCTGATTGGCTCCGGTCTGGTCCAGAATCGTCTTGGAGTCGATGCTGGACATCACGCGGAAAGCGATACGGGCCGGGAAGTTGGCCTTGATAGTACCCGTGATGATATTCGTAGTAGGCCTCTGGGTGGCGATGACCAGGTGTATGCCGATGGCCCTGGCCAGCTGGGCCAGACGGGCTATCGGTTCCTCTATCTCGCGGCCGGCTGTCATCAGCAGGTCCGCGAACTCGTCGATAATCACCACGATATACGGCATATACTCGTGTCCCTTGTAGGGGTTGAGCTTACGGGAGAGGAACTTCTCGTTGTATTCCTTGACGTTGCGGACCGAAGCGGCCTTGAGCAGGTCGTAGCGGTGGTCCATCAGCTTGCACAGCGAACGGAGGGTGTAGACCACCCGCTTGGTGTCGGTGATGATGGCCTCCTCCGCATCCGGGAGCTTGGCCAGATAGTGTTTCTCCAGAGGCGAGTACAGCGAGAGTTCCACCTTCTTCGGGTCCACCAGCACGAACTTGAGTTCAGAAGGATGCTTCTTATACAGCAGGGATGTGATGATGGCGTTCAGACCCACCGACTTACCCTGACCGGTAGCTCCGGCCACCAGCAGGTGGGGCATCTTGGCCAGGTCGAAGGACATGGCCTCGTTCGATATCGTCCGTCCGATCACCACCGGCAGGTCGTACTTGGCCGCATTGAACTTCGGGTCCTCCATAATCGACTTCATGGACACGATGCTGGGCTTCTCGTTGGCCACCTCTATGCCGATGGCATTGGTTCCGGCCAGGGTCACCACCCTCACTCCGCGGGCCGCCAGCGAGCGGGCGATGTCGTCCTCCAGCCTCATGATCTGGGCCACGCGCACACCGGGAGCGGGAACCACCTCATACAGCGTAACGGTCGGACCGACCCTCGCCGAAATCTTCGAAATACTTATCTTGTAGTCTTTGAGAGTCGTGACTATACGGCGGTTGTTCTTCTCCAGCTCCTCCCGCGACACCTCGTGCATCTGGTCCGAGTAATCCTTGAGCAGGGACAGGTCCGGCATCCGGTAGGTCGACAGACTCAGACGGGGGTCATAGCGGGTACGCCACTGCTCGTCCGTAAGGACAGCGGAATAATCCGAAGTATCCCCGTTGAGAACCTGCAGAGGCGGAATGTCCTGAGTCACTGTCTCCGCCGCATTGCCGGCCGCCGCGGCAGCCACTGTTCCTACAACGGCGGCGGCAGGAGACTCACCGGCAGGAGCGGTAACCTGAGGAACCTGCACTGCTGCGGCCTGCGGTTCAGAGCGCGCAGGCTCCGGCACAGGCTGTTCGATTATCTCGAAGACGGGACCGTCGGGCTGTTTCGGGCTTTCCTCCGGTTCATCCTCTGCCTCGTCCTCTTCCTCAGCCTCTTCCCCGTCATCCTCCTCTTCCTCGTCCTCGTCCCAGTCCTCCTCTTCCTCATTGTCCCCGTCAGTGCCGTCATCCTCAGTTATCCCGGCATCCTCTTCCGGAGACTGCGCCCCGGCCGCCTCCCTCTTGGCGAAGAGCGAGTCAAAGAATGCCGTTATCTTCCTGACAATCCTGGTATTCAGAAGAATTATCCACAGCACCAGGAAGAACACTATGATACATGCCGCTCCGAAGACTCCCGTCATGGAGACAAGCCATTCATTGATATAGTAGCCGTAGGAACCTCCGGCGCCGTCCCCGAAGAGAGCTTTCGCGGAAGTGAAGGAAAATATGAAGGAAAATGCCGTGGAAAGCACGATACATCCCATCAGCGACAGGGCAAACAGGCGCAGCAGGCGCACACGCCCCTTGCGGAAGCAGTAGACCGCCACTCCGGCAAAGAAGAAGGGTATGATGAAGGCACCCAGGCCGAACCATCTGGAAACAAGAAGGTTGGCCGAAAGAAAACCGAGCTTTCCGCCTATATTCTCCGCAGTCACGATATTGCTGAAGAGGTTGTCGTCCGAGAGCAGGCTCTGGTCCTCCGCCCAGGTAAACAGGTAGGACAGAAGGGATACAAACGTAAAAATGGAGAGGATGGCAAACACCACCCCCGCCACGAAGCGCACTACCTCGTTCTGCAGGAATGCCAGGACCGGGGCCATGGCATTGCTCCGGCTCCTGCGGGAGGCAGACGTCTTCTTCCCGGAACCTTTCTTCTTTGCCCCGGCAGCGCTTTTCTTTTTTCCCTTGCCCTCTTTTCCTTTTACTGCTGTTTTTTCCATTTGTTCTTCTTATTCTTGTTGCGTCCCTGCTGCCGGAACTGATTGCGTCCGGGCTGGTTTCCGGTAGGCAGGATCATACCGGGCCTGGTGAATTTCTCCTTGTCCGACACACTTTCCAGATGAATGTGCTCCGGAACCCTGAGAGCACCGCCCGAAAGCCTCTCTATATCCTTGAAGATGGTCTCGTCCGACACTGAGTCCTTGTTCCATATCAGATACTGCTGCCTCATGTACACGGCCATGGACTTGATCATCCGGTCGCGGGTCTCGTCCTCGGGCATGGCGGCGATGACCTTTATCATATTCTGGATATTGCGGCCGTAATGGGCGGCTGCCAGCGGCTCCTTGGGCATGGGCACGATGTCGGGAGGAGTTGAGAACTCTTCCTTGGTAGGTACCGGATAGGGTGAGTCCACGTCCAGGTCGAAGCCGGCGATGAACTGCACGTGGTCCCAGAGCTTATGCTTGTAGTCAGGCTGCTCGGTCAGATGGGGATTGAGAATCTCCATCACCGACACCACGGCCCGGATCTGCTCGTTGCGCTTCCCGCGGTCGGGTATCTGCTTGACGTGTTCTATCATTTTCTGGATGTGCCTCCCGTATTCAGGCATTATAAGTTTCTCTCGGTTGGTGTTGTAATCCATTTGTGTTATAGAGCGTGTTAAAAATTTCCACAAAGATAGTTTTTTTAGATTAGGTTTTGAGTATCTTTGCCGCACAATTTTAGGAAAGATGGAAAACATTCTGATTACCGGCGCTGACGGACAACTCGGTAGCGAGCTCCGCGGCCTCACCAAGGGAGACAGCGGCACCAACTGGCTGTACACGGACGTCCATGAGCTCGACATCACTGACGCCGCGGCTGTGGAAGACTACATAAGCGCCCACGGAGTCACCAAGATCATAAACTGCGCCGCATACAATGCCGTAGACCAGGCTGAGACCGACACCGACGCCGCCATAAGGCTCAACGTAACAGGTCCGATGAACCTCGCCGAAGCAGCTGCGCGTCACGGGATCTACCTGATGCACATCTCCACTGACTTCGTATTCGACGGCACCAAGTCTTCTCCCTACCACGAGAGCGACCGTCCCGCCCCTCTTTCCGAGTACGGACGTACCAAACTGGCAGGCGAGACCGCCGTCAAGCGCTCCGGCTGCCTCTCGGTAATCATCCGCACGTCATGGCTTTACTCCCCCCTCGGACAGAAAAATTTCGTCAGGACGATGCTCCGGCTCGGAGAAGAGGAGGAAATAATAAAGGTAGTGTACGACCAGAAGGGATCTCCCACCTATGCCAGGGACCTGGCCGAAGCCATACTTCACATCCTTCCCCAGCTGGACGCCGTCCCCCGCTACGGAGAAGTCTTCCACTATGCGGACGAAGGCTGCTGCACCAAAGCTGAATTCGCACAGAAGATCATCACTCTCAAGCATCTGGACAATGACTGCGATATCGTGCCGGTACCCACCTCGGAGTTCCCGGCCCCGGCACAGCGTCCCGCCTATTCAGTTCTGGACAAATCCCTGATCACGACAGTCTTCGGAGTGAAAGTCCCCCTATGGGAACGGAGCCTGTCAAAAGCGATAAGGCTGTTCTGACAGCAGGGGTGCCTTCCGGTCCTTGTCTGAGAGGATCAGAGGACATCCTGGATTCATCCATTCCACCCCTACGGCCGGATCGTCCCAGCGGACAGAACCCTCGGAGGACGGTTCGTAGAATTCTCCGCACTTGTACTGAAAGACGGTATCGTCCTCAAGCGTCAGGAATCCATGGGCAAAACCCTCGGAAAGGTAGAACATACGCTTGTTCTCCCCGCTCAGCACCACTGAGAAATATTTCCCGAATGTCGGAGATCCGGCCCTGAGGTCCAGAGCCACATCCTGGACGGCACCACGGACTACCCGCACCAGTTTGGACTGGGCATGCGGGGCCTTCTGGAAATGCATGCCGCGGAGCACACCTTTCGAGGACATGGACTCATTGTCCTGCACGAAATGTACGTCAAGCCCCGTGGCCGCCCGGAAATCCCGTTCTGAGAAAACTTCCATAAAATACCCTCTGGAATCCCCGAACACCTTGGGCTCCAGTATGAAAAGACCTTCAATATCCGTTTTTAGAATCTTCATCCTTTTTAAATTTATGCGCAAATGTAGAAAACGTTTCTAAATTTGCAGTCCAAAACTCTTTCGAACATGACACAAAAACCTTCAATACCCAAGGGCACCCGGGATTTCGGTCCCTCCGAGATGGCCGGACGCAACTATATCTTCGACACGGTCAAGGCTGTTTTCCGCAAATACGGATACTCTCCCATCGAGACCCCGGCTATGGAGAACCTCTCCACCCTACTGGGAAAATACGGGGAGGAAGGAGACAAGCTCCTCTTCAAGATTCTCAACTCCGGAGACGCGTTCAAGGACATACAGCAGATGCCCGCGGCGGAGCTCTCAGAGGCCGGCAGCAACGCCCTGGCGCTGAAAGTCTGCGAGAAAGGACTGCGCTATGACCTGACCGTGCCTTTCGCAAGGTTCGTGGTACAGCACCGCAACGAGCTGACCTTCCCGTTCAAGAGATACCAGATCCAGCCGGTATGGAGGGCGGACAGACCCCAGAAAGGCCGTTACCGCGAATTTTACCAGTGCGACGTGGACGTGGTGGGATCCGACTCGCTGCTTTACGAGCTGGAGATGGTGCAGATAGCCGATGAAGTGTTCCGCAACATGGATATCCGCGTCAGAATCAAGATCAACAACCGCAAGATCCTTTCCGGGCTCGCCGAGATTTCAGGCCAGAGCGACAAGCTCACCGACATCACGGTGGCCATCGACAAGATAGATAAAATAGGTATAGATGCCGTCAAGGCCGAGCTGGCTGAAAGAGGAGTACTGCCGGAAAGCATAGCCCGCATTGAGCCCGTCCTGACCCTTGCCGGAACCACGGAGGAGAAAATAGCCGCCATGAGGCATATCCTGGAAGGGTCTACGACTGGAATGCGAGGCCTTGATGAGCTGGAAGAGCTGTTCCGCCTTATCCGGGAGTCAGGAATAACCACGGAAACGGAGTTCGACCTCTCCCTTGCCCGCGGCCTCAACTACTACACCGGAGCCATCTTTGAGGTCAAGGCCCTGGATTTCACCATCGGCAGCATCTGCGGAGGCGGACGTTACGATGACCTCACAGGCATTTTCGGCCTCAGCGACACCTCCGGAGTAGGCATCTCATTCGGCGCCGACCGGATCTACGACGTACTCGCCGGCCTGGACAAATTCCCCAAGGAGGCCGTCAGCGGTACCGAATACCTCTTCGCCAACATGGGCCAGGCCACCCTTCCCTATATATTGAGCGCCGCTGCCCGCTGCCGTGCCGCCGGACACTCCTGCGAGATATACCCCGACCCTGCGAAACTCCGCAAGCAATTCGAATACGCGGATAGAAAAAGCATAAAATACATCGTACTCGCAGGAGAGGACGAAGCCGCAGCCAACGAATTGACCATCAAAGACATAATAAAAGGAGAGCAGAAAAGAGTCAAAATTTCCGAGATTTTTTAATAAGAAATTTTTGGTTTTTAAAAAATATTCTCTACTTTTGCAACCTCACACCGCGGAGTAGAGCAGTTGGTAGCTCGTCGGGCTCATAACCCGGAGGTCAGAGGTTCGAGTCCTCTCTCCGCTACAAAAAAGACAGAAGCCGCCGGATTTGTTATCCGGCGGTTTTTTTGCTATATTCGCGGACTACTTAAGACGAATGCAGTATGTCAGACAACAATAAGAAAGCGGCCCTGGACTATCACCGCCTCGGCCGTCCGGGCAAGATAGAGACCCTGCCCACCAAGCCCTACTCATCCCAGCACGACCTTTCCCTGGCCTATTCTCCCGGTGTGGCCTACCCCTGCCTGGAAATCAAGGACCGCGCGGAGGATTCCTACGAATACACCAACAAAGGCAATCTCATGGCGGTCATCTCCAATGGAACGGCGGTGCTCGGCCTGGGCGATATAGGAGCCCTCGCCGGCAAACCGGTAATGGAGGGCAAGGCCCTGCTGTTCAAGATATTCGCCGGACTGGACTGCTACGACATCGAGCTGGATGAGAAAGACCCCGAGAAATTCATCGCTGCCGTCAAGGCCATTGCCCCCACCTTCGGAGGCATCAACCTCGAGGACATCAAGGCCCCCGAATGCTTCGAGATAGAGCGCAGGCTCAAGGAAGAGTGCGACATCCCCGTGATGCACGACGACCAGCACGGCACGGCCATCATTTCGGCCGCAGGCCTGCTCAACGCCCTCGAGCTGCAGGACAAGAAGATAGAGGACATCCGACTGGTAGTCAACGGAGCCGGAGCAGCAGCAGTTGCCTGCACCAACCTCTACATAGAGCTGGGCGTACGCCGCGAGAACATCGTCATGTGCGACAGCAAGGGTGTCATAACATCCTCACGTACAGACCTCAATGCCATGAAGCGGTCATTTGCCACCGACCGGAACGTACATACCCTGGCGGAGGCCCTGGTCGGTGCCGATGTCTTCCTGGGCCTGTCCGTCCGCAACGTGCTGACCAAGGAGATGATCCGCACGATGGCCGACCGCCCCATAGTATTTGCCCTGGCCAACCCTGACCCCGAGATAGAGTACTCCGAGGCCATGGCCTCACGCGACGACCTGATCTTCGCCACCGGCCGCTCGGACTACCCCAACCAGATCAACAATGTGCTGGGCTTCCCCTACATCTTCCGCGGAGCCCTCGACGTGCGTGCGACAGCCATCAACGAGGATATGAAGCTGGCTGCCGTCTACGCCATAGCCGCACTGGCCAAGCAGCCTGTTCCTTCTGTGGTCAACGCCGCATACAATATTGAGGAGAACATCCGTTACGGCCGCCACTACATTCTTCCCAAACCTCTGGATCCCAGACTTCTGTCGGCAGTAGCCCCGGCTGTGGCCAAGGCTGCGATAAAGTCCGGAGCAGCCCGCAGGCCCATCTCCGACTGGAACGGGTACGAGGAGCACCTGCAGGAAATGATGGGCTACGACAACAAGCTCGTCCGCCGCTTCGCCGATGTGGCCCGCTGCCAGCCCATGCGGGTGGTATTCGGAGAAGGCAATACGGACAATATGCTGGAAGCAGCCGTACAGGCCGGCGCGGAGGGACTCTGCCGCCCCGTCCTGCTGGGCAATGCAGAGCTCATCGGCAAGAGGGCCGCGGACCTGGGCCTGTCGCTCAAGGACGTGGAAGTGGTCAATCCCAGGCATCCTGACGAGAAGGCCCGCAGGGAAAGCTACGCGGAGGCCCTGGCCACCAAGCTCGCCCGCAAGGGGTACACCCACCAGGACGCCTACGAGAAGATGTTCGACCGCAACTACTTCGGCATGATGATGGTCGAGAGCGGAGACGCGGACGCCTTCATCGCCGGCACCTATACCAACAACGTGGCGGTAGCCTCCATCGCACGCGATATCATCGGCATCCGTCAGGGATTCAACACCTTCGCGACGATGCACATCCTCAACACCAAGCGCGGAGTATTTTTCCTGGCCGACACCATGATCAACGAGCATACCGATGCCTCCACCCTCGTGGACATCGCCCGCCTGACGACCGGAGCGGTAGAGTACTACGCATTTGACCCTGCCATCGCCATGCTGTCCTACAGCAACTTCGGTTCCAACCTGCAGGAAAGCGCAGCCCCCTCATGCTGCCAGTCCGGCACCTGCGGCACACCATCGGCCGTCCATCAGGCCGTGGAGCTCCTCCACGAGCGCTACCCCGACATGGTAGTGGACGGAGAGATGCGCATGGACATGGCCCTTAACCGTCAGCTGCGCGACCGGACCTATCCGTTCAACCGCCTGTACGGCAAGGAAGTCAACACCCTGATCTTCCCTGACCTCAACTCATCCTCCGCCGCCTGGCGCATGATGATGGAAATGGGCACAGGAGAGGCCATCGGCCCTATCCAGATAGGCCTCAACAAGCCGGTGCACTTCATCTCGGTGGAAGCCCCCGTGCGGGAGATAGTCAACCTGGCCACCCTCGCATCCCTGGACGCCGCCATCTACCTCAAGGCCGGCAACTGCCTGCTCGACAGATAATCACCTTATAAACAGACACTCATCATGCTTCAGACAGGAGACAAAGCCCCGTACTTCGAGGGCCCCGACCAGGACGGAAACATCATCCGCCTGAGTGATTTCACAGGACGCAGGCTCGTCCTCTATTTCTACCCCAAGGACAGCACACCCGGCTGCACTGCCGAGGCCTGCGACCTCCGGGACAACTATGAGCGCTTTCTCAGCCAGGGCTATGCCGTGGTGGGCGTCAGCAAGGACAGCGCGGCCTCGCACCGTAAATTCATCGAAAAATACAGTCTGCCTTTCCCCCTGATCTCAGACCCGGAGACTGTCATCCTGCAGGCCTACGAAGCCTGGGGCGAGAAAAAGAACTACGGCAAGGTCAGCATGGGCACCCTCCGCAAGACCTACGTCATCGATGAGAACGGCATCATCACCGACATCATCTCCAAGGTCGATACCAAGAACCATACTGCGCAGATATTGAAATAACATACCATGAAGAAAATGTGTGTTTTTATCAGCGTACTCGCTGCTGTGTTATGTTCCCTCAGCACTTTTGCCGCGACTGCGGAGAACTCCAAACCATTTGTCATTCCGGAGCTGAAGACCTGGGAGGCCGGCAAAGGAGCGCTGACCGTCCATGAGACGATGCGGATAGCCGTGCCGTCCGGAGACGAGGAACTGCTGAGGATAGCCGGGATGCTGGCTGAGGACTGGAACACTGTTGCCGGTTTTAAGCCGGAGGTTGTCGCCGGGAAAGGTGGGAAAGGAGATATTGTCCTGGAAATCAAGACTGACAAGAAGCTGGACAAGCTCTGCGGCGGCAGCACCGAGAGCTATTCACTCAATATTACTGACCGCGTGCGGCTTTCCGCCTTAACTGACCGCGGCGTATACTGGGGGACGCAGACCCTGCTGCAGCTGGCTGACCGCGCCCTACAGGCTGACGCTGAGACCGATGGCATTGACCTGAGCTGCGGCAGAATTCTCGACTGGCCCGACTACGGCATCCGCGGCTTCATGATGGACTGCGGCCGCAAGTACATCCCGATGAGCTATCTGCGCAAGCTCTCCCGCATCATGGCCTACTACAAGATGAACACCCTCCAGATTCACCTCAACGACAACGGCTTCAAGCAGTACTTCGGAGGGGACTGGGACCGCACCTACGCCGCATTCCGCCTCGAGTGCGACACCTACCCCGGACTGACCGCCCGTGACGGCCATTACACCAAGGAGGAGTTCATCGACTTCCAGGAAGAGGCCTCCGGCATGTACGTGGAGATAATACCAGAAATAGACGTGCCGGCCCACTCCCTCGCCCTTACCCGCTACAAGCCGGAAATCGGCTCGCAGGAGTACGGAATGGACCATCTCGACCTGTTCAATCCCGAGACATACACCTTCGTGGATGCTCTGTTCAAGGAATATCTGGAAGGCGGGGAGCCGGTATTCAGAGGTCCCCGCGTCCACATCGGCACGGACGAGTACTCCAACAAAGACCAGGATGTGGTGGAGAAATTCCGCTATTTCACCGACCACTATATCCGTCTGGTGGAGAGCTACGGCAAGCAGGCGGTGGTCTGGGGAGCCCTCACCCACGCAGACGGGGAGACACCCGTAAAGTCGGAGAACGTAATCATGAACGCATGGTACAACGGCTACGCCGATCCGGTCAAGATGGTCGAGGACGGCTACAAGCTCATCTCCATACCCGACGGACTGGTCTACATCGTACCGGCTGCCGGCTACTACTACGATTACCTCAACGAGCAGTACCTCTACGAGAACTGGACACCCGCCCATGTCGGTGACGCCGTCTTCGCCGAGCGCGACACGTCCATCCTCGGCGGCATGTTCGCCGTATGGAACGACCATGCGGGCAACGGTATCTCGGTCAAGGACATCCACGACCGGCTCTTCCCCGCCCTGCAGACTCTGTCCGTGAAGATGTGGACCGGTGCGGAGACCTCCCTGCCCTACGCTGACTTCGACAGCACACGCTACTTTGTGCGCGAGGCTCCCGGCATCAACTTCGCCGGCCGCATCGGCACTGAGCCCGGCTGCGTGCTGGAGATGGCCGAGGTGGCTCCCGGCACCGTCATGCCCTATCCCGAGATCGGCTATGACTACACCGTCAGCTTCACCGTCGATGGTGCCGCCGAGAAACCAGGCACTGAGCTGTTCCGCTCAGAGGACGCCGTCTTCTATCTCAGCGACCCGATCAGCGGCATGATGGGCTTCGCCCGCGACGGCTACCTCAACACCTTCCGCTACAGCATTCAGGACGGCGACCGGCTCGAAGTCACGGTCAAGGGTGACAACCGCTCCACGACCCTGATCATCAACGGCCGCGTCATCGACCGCCTCGAGACCGAAAAGCGCTGGCACAACGAAGGCGAGAGCGTGATGTACTACGTTCCCACCCTCGTATTCCCCCTGCAACAGGCCGGAGACTTCCAGAGCCGCATCACCAATCTGAAAGTCTACAACCACTAGAACTGGCGGGCGAGATTGACCATCTCGATAGCGGTGGTCATGGCGTCGAAGCCTTTATTGCCGGCCTTGGTGCCTGCGCGTTCTACGGCCTGCTCGATGGAGTCGGTGGTCAGGACGCCGAAGATGACGGGGACGTTGCACTCCAGACCGACGTGGGCTATACCCTTGGTGGCCTCATTGGCGACCATATCGAAGTGAGGTGTAGCTCCGCGGATCACGGCTCCGAGGCAGACGATGGCGTCGTACTTGCCGGAGAGGGCCATCTTCTTAGCCACAAACGGAATCTCGAATGCTCCGGGCACCCAGGCCACCTCGAGATTCTCCCCCGCACCTCCGTGACGCAGGAACGAGTCCTCCGCCCCGCCGAGCAGCTTGGAAGTGATGAATTCGTTGAAACGGGCCGCTACGATGCCTATCCTCTGGCCGGCGGCTGACAGATTGCCTTCTATTACTTTCATGGTTGACTTTGTATTTATTGCTTTCTATTTCTACTTAAAGTGCTCCTTCTGCTCGAAATGGAGGAGGTGGCCCATCTTCTTGTACTTGGTGTACATATAGGCCTCGTTCTTCTCGTTGCAGGTCATCTCGATGGGGTCGCGGCCCACCACCTCGATACCGTAGTGGTCCAGACCGAAAATCTTCATCGGATTGTTGGTCATCAGTATCAGTTTCCGGATGCCGAGGTCGGAGAGGATGGCGCCGCCCACATCGTAGTCGCGCAGGTCAGCCTTGAAGCCTAAGGCCAGGTTGGCTTCCACGGTATCCATGCCCTGGTCCTGCAGCTCGTAGGCCCGCAGCTTGTTGATCAGCCCGATGCCGCGTCCCTCCTGCCGCAGATAGAGCAGCACTCCGCGTCCGGCCTTCTCGATACGTCTGAGGGCCTCGGCCAGCTGCTCGCCGCAGTCACAGCGCAGTGAGCCCAGTACGTCTCCGGTCAGGCACTCCGAGTGCATCCGGCACAGCACCGGCTCGGGAGTGGTGATGTCACCCTTGACTATCGCTAAGTGATGTTCCTTGGTGATGCGGTTGACGTAGCCCATAATCCGGAAGTTGCCGTACTTCGTAGGCAGGGCCGCGTCCGTCACCTTCTCCATCCACTTCTCGTGGTGCTTGCGGTAGGACACTAAGTCGTCCACGGTGATAATCCTAAGACCGTGCTCTGCGGCGAAGGCTATCAGCTCGGTAGTGCGCATCATGTCCCCGTCCTCCCGCATAATCTCGCAGCACAGTCCGCACTCCTCCAGTCCGGCGATGCGCATCAGGTCCACAGTGGCCTCAGTGTGCCCGCGGCGCTGAAGCACTCCGCCCGGACGCGACTCTAAAGGGAACATGTGTCCGGGACGGCGGAAATCCTCCGGCTTAGCGTCCGGCTCCACCGACTTCATCGCAGTAACAGAGCGCTCAATGGCCGAAATACCCGTACCGGTAGAGACGTGGTCGATGGACACGGTGAAGGCCGTGCAGTGATTGTCGGTATTGTGCGAGACCATCTGCCCCAGGCCCAGCTTTTGGGTCAGAGCGGAGCTCATCGGCATGCATATCAGGCCCTTGCCGTAGCAGGCCATAAAGTTAACATTGGCAGTGGTGGCGTGACGGGCGGCACAGATCAGGTCCCCCTCATTCTCCCGGTCGGGATCGTCGATGACCACGATTATCTGTCCCTGGCGGAGAGCCTCGGCCGCCTCCTCGATGGTATTGAATTTACGTTCCATATATTAAAATCCGTATTTCTTTAAAAATTCTTCTGTAATTCCGCCTCCGGCAGAGCCGCTGTCCACCTGTGCGGAGGCGGGGACAGCATCCCCGGAAGAAGCCAGCAGCCGCTCCACATACCGGGCCAGCATGTCCACCTCCACATTGACCGGAGAGCCCGGTTTCAGAAGGTGGAGCGTCGTCGAGGCCATAGTGTGCGGAATAAGCGAGACTGTAAAACTGCTGTCCGCATCCGAAACCGACGCCACGGTCAGGCTTACCCCATCGAGAGTCACCGACCCCTTCCGGGCCACATACCGCAGGACATCGGACGGCACCGACACCCTCATAACCAGGGCAATGCCGTCCCGGACAAGGTCAGCCACCCGTCCGCAGGCATCCACATGCCCCGAGACGAGATGCCCGCCGAAGCGGCCTCCGCAGACCATGGCCCGTTCCAGATTGACCTTCGAACCGGGCCTCAGACTGCCCAGGGACGTACGCCGCAGCGTCTCCGGCATTGCGTCAGCCGTAAAATGCCCGCTGCCGGGAGTCACCGTCAGGCAGACCCCGTTGACTGCGATACTGTCCCCTGTCGCAGTGCCTTCCAGCACCCTGGAAGCCTCGATATCCAGCACCACTCCCGAACCGCCTCCGCGGATGGAGCGGACCGTCCCTATCTCCTCTATTATTCCTGTAAACATTTAGACTTATCGTATTTACTTGAAAATCCGTGTATCAGTATATCCTCCCCGACCATTTCGACCGTATCGACCCGCATCCCGCAGGCCGCTGCCATTGTCCCGAAGCCGGAGCCTCCGACCGGTCCCTTGGCGGCACGTCCTCCGACTATCTTCGGAGCCACGAAGACGTAGAACTCGTCCACGAGCCCGGAGCGGACTAAACTCCAGTTGAGCTCCCCGCCGCCCTCCACGAGCACCGAGTCGAGCCCCATGGCCCCGAGCTGTCCCAGCATGTCTTCCAGATTCACCATACCGTCGGCACCGCATGAGCACAGCAGCGTTTCTACTCCGCAGGAGCGCAGGGCCTCAAGCCTCTGAGTCTCAACCATATCCGTATGCGCCATCACAGTCCGGTATTCCCGCGCAGTCCGGGCCAGCTGACGGTCCGGAGGCATGGAAGCCTTCGAGTCCACGATGATCCGCACCGGCTGACGCATCCCGTCCAGACGGCAGTTGATCATAGGGTCGTCGGCCAGAACCGTGCCTTTGCCGGCCACGATACCCATATACCGGCCCCGGAGCTCGTGCACCAGGCGGCGGGACTGCTCCCCGCTCACCCACTTGGAGTCCCCGGAGACAGCGGCTATGCGCCCGTCGAGAGTCATGGCCCATTTGAGCACGACCCAGGGACGGCGCGTGGTTATGTACTTGATGAATATGCGGTTGAGATGGCGGGCCTCAGCCTCGAGCACCCCTGAGGTCACTTCGATGCCGTGCTCCCGGAGGATGGCGGCTCCGTGTCCGGCCACCAGAGGATTAGGGTCAGTCATGGCCATGACCACCCGGGATATGCCGGCCGCGATGATGGCGTCCGTACAGGGCGGCTGCTTGCCGTGGTGACAGCAGGGCTCGAGGGTCACGTACATCGTAGCACCCTCCACAGACTCACTGCAGGAGGCCAGCGCATCCCGCTCGGCATGCAGGCTGCCGCAGACATGGTGCCAGCCCTGGGCGAGCACCCTTCCGCCGCGGACTATCACCGCCCCCACCATCGGGTTCGGCCCCACGTGTCCCCTGCCGCGCTCAGCCAGGGCGAGGGCCATCCGCATGTATTTGATATCTTCGTCGTTACACATAACAAAAAACCCGAATACCACAATGGTACTCAGGGCAGTCTGTCATTCCGACAATCACAAGCGCCGGCACCGATCCCACGGCTTCCGGTCAAGACCTCTCTTCCATCCGGACTGTCACCGTCGGTATCGGAATTTCACCGATTCAGTCCCTGATTATCAGGGAGTCGCGGACTGTCACCGCCGGTAGGGAATCGCACCCTGCCCTGAGAGATATTCTTATTGGACGGCAAATATAGAAAATTTTTACAAACTTTGTAGCCGCTTATGAGAGAAATACGACACATCATCATCACTGACCCGCACGACTGCTGCGGCTGCACCGCCTGTGCGTCGGCCTGCCCCAGAGGCAGCATCACCATGAAGGAAAATTCCGAAGGCTTCCTCTATCCCTCCGTGGATGAGAGCACCTGTATCGAATGCGGCATCTGCGCGAGGGTCTGCCCCGTCATCACGCAGTTCCCCGCCCGCAGGCCGCTCGAGGTCCACGCCGTAAAGCACCCGGACGGAACGGTAAGGGACGGCAGCGCCTCGGGAGGGGCCTTTCCCCTGCTGGCCTCCGCCATACTGGAAGAGGGAGGCCTCGTCTTCGGCTCCCGCTATGACAATGCTCATGAGGCGGTTCACGACAGCGCCGCCACCCCGTCGGAAGCGGCGGCATTCATCGGTTCCAAATACCTGCAGAGCCGGATGGAGGACTGCTGTGGGAGGGTCAGGACGGCTCTGCGCGAGGGACACCCAGTGCTGTTCACCGGCACCCCCTGCCAGGTGGCGGGCCTCAACCATTTTCTTGCCTCCGGAGCAGGGAAAGTCCCGACAGACCGGCTGCTGACGGTGGATCTCATCTGCCACGGAGCGCCCTCGCCTGGGGTATGGAGGAGGTATCTCGCGGAGGAGCAGGCCGCCCTCGAGGCCCAGGGCTACCGTGATGTGAGCATAGAAGAGGTCCGCTTCCGCGACAAGGAGGAGGGCCGCGCCGGATGGAAAGGCTACAATTTCAAGATTTTTTTCCGCGCCACCAACCCCTCGGGAGTCCCCTGCCGCCCCGTATTGAGCGAGCGCGGCAAGGCGGAGAACCTGTTCATCCGGGGATTCCTGGCCGACTTCTATTCCCGCCCGAGCTGCTACCGCTGCCCCGCCCGGGAGTTCCGCAGCGGCAGCGACCTGACCATCGGCGACTTCTGGGGCATCGGCGACCTCCGCCCCGACTTCGACGACGACCGCGGAGTCAGCGCCGTCCTGATCAATACCGAAAAGGGCCGCGAATTCTTCTCCCGCATCCATTGTACCCGCCTGAAAATGACCTACGAAGACGTCCTGCACCGCAACCGCTGCCTGGAGACCTCCGTCACGGAACCCGCCGCCCGCGCTGCGTTCTTCGCCTCCATGGACTCCGTCCATGATACTGTGCGCAGGCTGTTGCGGTAAATGATAGCAGATTACAATTAAATGATATTGGAGACAACGTAATGTCCAATGTGCTAACAGGACTTTTATAAGTTCATTGGAGAATGAGTGAACGACGGCCAAAGTAAAACCTGACAACTGAGTGTCCGTTACTATAAAAACAGTTCGGCCAGCTCATCGGCCGTGGCCGGTCCGAAATAGTCGGTCAGCGGCAGCGCGGACAGGGCATTGAGTACGGCATCATGGGAGTGGGGCAGTCCGGTCAGGGCCTGCTCCACTTCTTCTGTGGGGCGGGTGAAGAAGTAGTCGCCGCGGATGGAGCAGGAGCGGATAAGGCCGCCCGAGACGTCGAGGGAGACTTCGATGAAGCCCCAGGGGAAGCGGCGGGTCTGGTTGAGGCCGTAACGGGGGGAATTGCCGTAGTTCCACTGCCAGGTGGAGTATTTTTCCCTGCGCAGCCGGTCTATGGCCGCCATCTCCTCTGCGGTGTAGCCGCGGAGAGTGTCCGTACCGCCTGCAATATGGTCCTGAAGATAAGTGATGAACTCCTCCACTGACATGGAGCGGTGCCGGGCGGGCAGATGCTCCGAGATGTTGGTTACCCGCGAGCGGTTGGACTGCACGCTCTTGCCGATGAATTTCTCCGGGCGGGTGTTGAGAGCGCCCGAGAGGTCGGCCACGGAGGCGGAGAAAAGCAGGGTGCCGTGCTGCAGGACCCGGCCGCCGTGGACGCAGACCGCATTGCCCGAAAACTTCCGGCCGCTGATGACCAGGTCGTTGCGCCCTTCGAGCGAAGCATCTACCCCGAGCGAGCGCAGAGCCGAGATGACGGGAGCGGTGAAGCGCCTGAACATGGCCGCGGTGTCATCCCCCTCCACCTTCCGGTCGATGAAGGTATAATTGACATTGCCCAGGTCGTGGAATACCGCGCCTCCGCCAGTGAGACGGCGGACTACAGGTATGCCGCGTGTCCGGACATATTCCGAGTTGATTTCGGCGGCGGCATTCTGGTAGCGGCCGACGATGACCGAAGGGGCATTTCTCCAGAGGCGGAATACCGGCTCGGAGAGAGAGGTCAGGAGGTATTCCTCGGCGGCGAGGTTCCAGTAGGGGTCGGTGGTGGAGTCTACGATGCAGAGCATGTGGGCAGGGTTATGAATATTTTCTGGAAATCAGGGACAATACCCATCGGTAGAGGCTGTAGACAGCAAAGGCTACCAGCACTCCGGCAAGGGCGCCGCAGACTACGTCCGTAGTGAAATGCTTGGCTAAGTAGATGCGGCTGAAGCCTATCAGCGCGGCCCAGGTCAGGATGCCGGCTGAATACCACCCGCGTCTGAATATCAGGGCAGTGAGGGCTGCCATTCCAAAGGTGTTGGAGGCGTGGGCCGAGAAGAAACCGTAGAGGCCGCCCCTGCCTTCCGGCAGATGGAGCAGGCCCTCCAGCAGGGAGTCGTGACTCGGGCGGGGACGGGCGACCCAGTCCTTTACCAGATTGGTTATCTGTTCGGTGAGACCGAAGCACAGCGCCACAGCCAGCACTCCGATGAGTCCTGTGAGCCAGAGCGGTATCCGGCTGCCGAGGCGGAATGCAGGCGATTTCCGGCCGTACCATTTGGGGATGAACATCAGTGCGGCAATGAGCACGTACAGCGGAATCCACACCTTGCTCGACGATAGAAAGAGCATGATGCTGTCCAGGACCGGTGTGTGCAGGGCATTGAGGCCCAGAGTGATGTCGTGGTCGAACTGTATCAGCCAGTCTATCATATCGCGCTGCGGTTAAGGGTGTTCCAGAGCAGGTCCTTGAGCTGCGGTATGTTCTCTCCGCTCACCGATGAGAAAAATATGGCGGGGATGCCCTCGGGCAGTTCCTTCTGCAGTCCGGTGCGGAGTTCGTCGTCCAGGATGTCGGCCTTGGAGATGCCGAGGACGCGGTCCTTGTCCAGCAGTTCCGGGTTGAACTGTTCCAGCTCGCCCAGGAGGGTGCGGTATTCGGCCCTTATATCCTTGGTGTCGGCGGGTATGACAAAAAGCAGCATGGAATTACGCTCGATATGCTTGAGAAATCTGAGCCCCAAGCCCTTGCCTTCATGCGCCCCCTCGATGATGCCCGGGATGTCGGCCATCACGAAAGAGTGGTCGTCGCGGCAGGAGACGATGCCGAGGTTGGGCTCGAGGGTGGTGAAGGGATAGTCGGCGATCTTGGGCTTGGCTGCGGATACGGCTGAGAGTAGGGTCGACTTGCCGGCATTGGGGAAGCCCACCAGACCTACATCGGCCAGCAGCTTGAGCTCGAGGATGAACCAGCCTTCGCGGCCAGGCTCTCCCTCCTGTGCGAAGCGGGGGGTCTGCATGGTGGCTGTCTTGAAGAAGTTGTTGCCCTTGCCTCCGCGGCCGCCGCGCACCAGGATTTCCTGCTGCCCCGGCTCGAGTATCTCGCAGAGCACCTCGCCCGTCTCGGCGTCCTTGGCGACAGTTCCGAGAGGGACGTCGAGGATGATGTCCTTGCCGTTGGCCCCGTGCCTGAGGCCTCCGCTGCCCGCTCCGCCGTGCTCGGCCTTGATGTGCTTGCGGTATTTGAGGTGAATAAGTGTCCAGTACTGCGGGTCGCCCTTGAGTATGATATGGCCTCCGCGGCCGCCGTCACCACCGTCGGGCCCGCCCTTTGGAATGTACTTCTCGCGCCGCAGGTGGGTAGAGCCGTTGCCGCCGTTTCCCGAGGCGCAGAATATCTTTACATAGTCTATGAAATTCGAACCTGGCATAATTGTGAATTACTACATCCCTGCAAAGATATGCATTCTTTCGATGTGACAACTACTTTAATGCCAAACTCAATTATTTTTCTTGTTGAGTTGTTCCTCAAGTAATCTTATGCGTTTGGTAAGTTCTTCGACTGAGGGCAGCTGGTCCTGAATCTCTTTGATCTGGACATTGGTGTAGGAGGCTACGCCCATGGGAGTCTGAATACCTTGGAAGGCATACTGGACATCGGTCTCGTCCTTGTTGCTGCATATCAGCAGACCGATGGTGGGATTGTCATCCGGACCTTTTATCAGGTCGTTGACGGCGTTGACATAGTAGTTGAGTTTGCCGGCATACTCGGGCTGGAATGGTGTGGCTTTGAGTTCGATGACTATGTAGCAGCGCAGATGGATGTGGTAGAAGAGCATGTCCAGTTTGCGGGGTCTTCCTGCGATGATGATTTGTTTCTGTCTGCCGAGATATGCGAAACCTGTCCCGAGTTCAAGGAGAAAGCGGGTGAGGTGTTTTTCTAGTTCAGTTTCGAGGGCTTCTTCTTTGTATCCTTCTTCGAGGGTGAGGAAGCCGAAGTCGTAGGTGTCTTTGGTAATAGCCTGTGCGAGTTCGCTCTGCGGGGACGGGAGTCTGTCGGCGAAGTTAGATATGGCCCCGCCGGATGTGTGATAGTAGTCTGCTTTGATGCAGTTTGTCAAGGTGTTGCGGCTCCAGCCTCCGGATATGGTCTTCAGAATATAGAATATCGATTCATCGATATTTTTGCATTTGGCTATGATTTCAATGTGATGTCCCCATGGAACGCAGGCGAGAATCTCTGGAAAATCGGTTCCCTCTTTCTGTATGTTGTTGCCGTGGAGATTTTCTCGCGCAGCCTGTGCGAGTTTTCTTACATTTTGATAGTCATGCACTTGTAATTCTCGCGCAACTTGTGCGAGTTTCCCGGCTTCATTGCAGTAGAATTGATACCACTGCTTCATCCTCCATAAATTCGATGCGCTGAATCCTTTGGATTCCGGGAATGCGGCCTGGAGGTCGAGACTGACCTGCTCGACTACTCCTGAGCCCCATCTTTCTTCGGCTTTGCGGATTACCAGGTCGCGGCCGAGTTCCCAGTTGAAACGCAGTTTTTCGGCATTGACCTTGACCGCTGCTTTTATCTGTGCGCTTCGGTATCTGGATTTGAGTTCTTCCAACCAGCTGATGTAATCCTTGTCTATGTTCACATCGTGAATCTTTACGACTGTCGGGGCATTGTTGTCCATATCGTGTGTCTGTAGAAGCATATTTTTCCGATTTACGCCACTTTCCACTCTTCGATGTTGCCGGTGGCGGAGGAAAAGGAGGCTCCGATGCGGATGACACTGCGGGTATCGGAGGCGTAGGGGCGGGCGTAGCCTTTTTCCTCGATCTGGCGCAGGGCGTCCTCGGCGGTGCCGTCCAGCTTGAACTCGAAGATGTAGATGTGGCTGTCGGTCTCTACGATGCAGTCGGCACGGCCCCGGCTGGAGGCTTTCTCGGCGTAGACCTTCCAGCCGCCCAGCATCCGGAAGATGAGGTAGAAGGTGTACTGGAAGTCGCGCTCGCGGGCCTTTTCATCAGCCGTGCTGCGGATGCTGTAGGGGATGTCGGCCAGGAGGGCTTCCATCTGCTCGCGGAGGCTGTCAAGGTCGCCGCGGTTCAGGGCCCTGCCGGCGTGGGCGGCCCAGCCCGACATGCTGTCCGCTGTCCTGGTGAGGTAGCCGGAGGAGAGGAATGAGAGGAATCCCCGTCGGACTTCCTCGTTCGGGAAGTCGAGGCGGAATCGCTCTATTTCCTGGTCGTAGCTCTTGATAGTGAGGTAGCCGCTCTGATAAATCATAGGAAGCGGCATCTCAGTGGTCGCCTTATAGTCGGCGAAGGCCGCAGTCGAGTAGTCGTTCTTCAGCAGTTCCTCGATATTCTCGTCGCTGTGGGAAAGCAGGCGCACCAGGTATTCACAGGTGCCGGTGGTCATCCAGTAGTCCTTCATCTTCTTGGAATCGAACACATTGAGCAGACTGAACGGGTTGTAGATGTCCTGCATGTCCTCACTGAAATGGTATCCGTCGTAGCGGCGTTTCAGGTCGGCTGTTATCACCTGGACGCTGACACCGGACCTAGCTGCCATTTCCCGTATCGGCTCGTCAAAATAGTGCTCCAGTTCCGCCTGGGTTATTCCGCACAGGGCGTCGTAGCGGCTGTCCATGCTGATGTCCTTCGGCTGGTTGAACCCGCTGAACACACTGACCTGCGAGAACTTGGTCACGCCCGTAAGGAGCACGAACTGCAGGTCGGCGTCGGCGGCCTTGAACACCGAGTAGAAGCCCTTGAGCACGTCCCTGTGCCGCTCTTCCAGCATGCGCTCCTGGCCGTTCACGGTACAGGTCAGCCCGGTGTCCAGCACGTCCAGCAGGGGCTTGTCGTACTCGTCGATAAGAACCACGCAGCGGCGGCCGGTCTGCTGATGCGCAGCACGCAGCACTTCCTGAAAACGTTTCCCGATACTTGTGAACCTGAACTTTGGAGGATATATGCTCTCCCAAGCCGAAACCGTATCATCCAGAATTCCCTCTAAAGTACCCGCTTCCTTGAAATTCCCGGCATTGAAATCAATGTGAAACACCGGATACTCCAGCCACTCCTTCTCCAGCGAACTGATGGCCAGACCCTCGAACAGCTCCTTCCTACCCAGAAAGTAGTTCTCCAGGGTCGACATCAGCAGACTCTTCCCGAATCGTCGCGGACGGCTCAGAAAGTATATCTTTCCTCTCGTTACCAAATCATAAATCAGGGCAGTCTTGTCCACGTAGACATAGCCGTCCTTGATTATCTGCTCAAAACTCTGAATTCCTATCGGGTACTTCATCATGGCGCGGTCCTCCTTTCGGTTAGTGTTCCGCTGACAAAGTTAATCATATTGGGCAATATTACAAAACGGGACCGCCCCGCAGAGGGACAGTCCCGAGTCACTGAAAACGCTATATGTCGTCCGAGGTGCTATTTGCCGAACCTCTTCTCTTTCATCTTGATTATCTGGTCCTGGAGGACATCGACGCAGTCTACCACCGCGTCCTCGAAAGTAGGTGCTGTCCTCTCGATGATAAGGTCGTCGCCGGGGATGCCGAGTCTCACCTTCACGGTCTTGCCGTGATCGGGCTGGACAGTGAGGGCGACATCACAGCTGATGATGTTGTCAAAAAACTTTTCCAGTTTACCGACTTTCTTGTCGATGAAGTCGAGCAGTTTCTGATCTGCATCGAATTTGATCGATTGAACATTAATTTTCATTATTACCTCCTTTTTTAGCTCTTGGATGAGCGGTTAAATAAGTATTCTTCAACTGTTCGAAGGAGTTGTGGATGTACACCTGCGTGGCTGCCAGCGAGGAGTGTCCCAGTATCTCCTTTATCGAATTGAGGTCAGCCCCCCTGTTCAGCAGGTGGGTGGCCAGCGAGTGCCTCAGCACGTGGGGCGACTTGCGTCCGGTGAAGCCCTCCACCCCGTCCAGTTCCTCATGCACCGTCTCGTTCACCAGCTCCGGATATATCGGCTGTCCCGCGTCGGTCAGGAAAAATCTCCCGCCCTCCGGAACATCCGGAAACTCCTTCCTAATTCTCTCCAAATATAGTAAAATTTCCTGACAAACGGAAGCCGGAACCGGAATTTCCCGCATTTTATCTCCCTTACCCAGCACCGTGAACACATTCCTCCCCGGGTCGAAGTCGCTGCGGCGCAGCCCCACTATCTCCGAACGGCGCATTCCCGTGGCGTACAGCACCAGCATCATCACCCCGTTGCGGTACTCGTGCAGACTCATCCGGGCGCAGGCATCTCCCGACCCGTCCAGACCTTTCGAGGCGAAGAAATGCTCCAGGGAAATCTCCGTATAGAACTCCGGCAGGCGGCGGCTCTCCTTCGGGCGGGCGATACGGCGCACCGGATTGGAGGGCAGCAGCGAGCGGCGCACGAGCCAGGAACAATAGCTGCTGAGGGCCGACAGCCGCAGATTGACGGTACGGGGCGACAGGCCCTCGTCCATCGAGAATGCTACGAATCCGCGGATATTGCTGAATGTCAGCGCCTCAAGCTGCTGCTGCGGGGACAGCGGAGCCGGGAGGGCGCCCGCCTCCGGAGCATTGTCCTGAGGATAGGCATAGCGGTAGAATGCCTCCAGCGCCTCGCGGTAGACGGCACAGGTGCGGGGGGAATACCGCCTCTGGGCAGCAATATACTGCAGGAACTCCTCTGGCATTCCGTCCTATTTGACTCCGGATTTCTCTACAAATGCCCTGAAACGGCGGAGCCCCTCCTCCAGAATGGAGCGGGGGCAGGCGAGGTTCCAGCGCATATACCCCTCACCGCCAGGACCGTACATCGTTCCGGCATTGATCCATATCCCGGCCTCAGTCTTGAGGGTCTCCTCGAGAGCCGCCGAGGTCATTCCGAGGGCCGAGCAGTCCATCCACACCAGATAGGTACCCTCGAGCTTCATTATGGGGAAGGCCGGCAGGTATTTCTCGATGTACTCGCGCATATACTCATAGTTGTCGGAGATGTAGACATTGAGCTCGTCCAGCCATTCGGCGCCGCCCTCGCTGTAGGCAGCCGTCAGGGCATCGATACCGAAGGGGCCGGGGCCGCCGATCTCCCGCTGCTCCACGACCTTGCGCACGCGCTCGCGGATATCGGGGTCAGGGATGATGATGTTGGCTATCTTCACGCCGGCCATATTGAAGGGCTTCGTAGGAGACACACAGATGATCGCGTTGCGGGCAATATCCTCTCCAACCGTCGCGAAGGGCGCATAGGCATAGCATGGAGCGGCCAGCTCGCAGTGAATCTCGTCGGAGACCACCGTCACCCCGTGCCTCAGGCATATCTCCCCCACCCTGCGCAGCTCGTCGCGGGACCATACACGGCCCACCGGATTCTGGGGGTTACAGAGTATCATCAGGGAGATATCCGGGTCTGAGGCCTTCTCCTCCAGGGCGTCAAAATCCATACGGTAGGTATTTCCGACGCGGATCAGCTCAGCGGAAACCGCCTCGCAGCCGTTCTGCTCGAGGGAGATGAAAAAATGGTTATAGGCCGGGGACTGCACCAGAACCTTGCCGCCGTTAGGCATATACGTCCCGATTGCCGCAGACAGGGCCGGGATGACACCGCTGACGGGCATTATCCACTCCCTCTCTATCTTCCAGCCGTGCCTGGTCGCGAACCAGTTGATCACCGCATCATAGTAAGAGTCCGTTATGGACGCATATCCGTAGATACCGTGTCTGGCCCGGTTGATCAGCGCATCCTGAATACAGTCGGCAGTTCTGAAGTCCATGTCGGCCACCCAGAAAGGCAGCACGTTCTGATCAGGACAGGTGTCCCACTTAAGGGCACCGGTTCCCCGCCTGGGGACTATCTCATCGAAATTATATCTCATAAAGGTCTGTTTTGTTTGCAAATTTAATAAAAATATCTACCTTTGCAGCCCTAACAAAAGGAGGTGGTAAAAGAATGATTATAGTACCTATCAAAGAAGGCGAAAATATAGAGAAGGCACTCAAGAAGTTCAAACGTAAATTCGAGAAGACTGGAGTGGTACGCGAGCTGCGCAGCAGAAAGCAGTTCGAGAAACCTTCCGTCAAGAGAAGAAACGAGATCAAGAAGGCTATCTACGTGCAGCATCTCAGACTGAACGAGGAGTAAGCGCCTTTATAACACATACAGAAGCCGGAAAGACACGCAGATGCCTTTCCGGCTTTGTTGTTTCCTGAAGATGCGCCACATCTGCTCTCCGATTTTTTCCCGCGCACTGTAAACATTTGAACTTGCTTTACTCCAGGTTTATGCGTATGTTTGCAAATTATGAAGAAATATCTGATCATAGGCGCCGGCATGCTGCCGCTGGCTGCCTGCACGGACTCCGGGCAGCAGCAGGAAAAGCCCAACGTGATATTCATCATTGCCGACGACCTCGGCTACGGAGACCTGAGCTGCTACGGGCAGGAGCGGTTCCAGACCCCGAACATCGACTCGCTGGCCGATGACGGGGTCATATTCACCCGTCACTATGCCGGCACATCGGTGAGCGCCCCCTCGCGGTCATCCCTCATCACCGGCCTGCATACCGGACACACCCCCATCCGGGGCAACAAGGAGCTGCCGACAGAAGGCCAGTACCCAATCCCCGGAGACACCTATAATGTATTCCGACTGATGAAGTCCCAGGGCTACGTCACCGGAGTTTTCGGGAAATGGGGGCTCGGCGCACCCGCGACTGAGGGCGCACCTGAAAACCAGGGCGTGGACGAGTTCTACGGCTACAACTGCCAGCGGCTGGCCCACCACTATTTCCCCTATCACCTGTGGCACAACACAGAGAAGGTCATGCTCAAGGGCAATGAGGGCACAGCCGAAACCGAATATTCCCCCTATCTCATACACAGCCAGGCCCTCGACTTCATCCGGGAGAACAGCGACAGCACCTTCTTCATGATGTACACCTCGGTGATTCCCCATGCCGAGCTGAGGCTGCCGGAAGAGGAGATAGAGCCGTTCCTCGGCAAGTTCGAGCCGGAGAAATCCTACAAGGGCTGCGACGGAGGGCCGGGCTACAGGCAGGCAGCATACGGGTCACAGGAACACTGTCACGCAGCCTTCGCCGCCATGGTCAATGTCCTGGACAGGCAGGTCGGAGAGCTCCGGGCCCTGCTTGACAGCCTCGGAATCATCGACAACACCATCGTGATATTCACCTCCGACAACGGCCCGCACATCGAGGGTGGAGCCGACCCGGCCTACTTCAACAGCAACGGCGGCCTCCGCGGCATCAAGCGCGACCTCTACGAGGGCGGTATCCGGGTACCCTTCATCATGGCCTGGCCCGGACACATAGAAGGCGGCAGGACCACTGACCACGTCAGCGCGTTCTGGGACTTCCTCCCTACCCTGGCCGACATCACTGGCGTAGAACTGCCTGAGGCACAGGCACCCGTACAGGAGGGCACTGCTGCATCAGTTCCGGGACACACATCCGACGACACCGGCTGCCCTGTACCGTGTTCCTATATCACTGACGGCATATCGTTCCTGCCGGCAGCCACAGGCCAGGGAGAACAGCCCGAGCACGAATACCTCTACTGGGAATTCCATGAAGAAGGAGGCCGCCGCGCCATCCTGCAGGGCGACTGGAAAGGCGTCATCTACGACTACCGCAACGGAGGCGCCATGCAGCTCTACAACCTCGCCGAAGACCCCGCAGAACAGCACGACGTCGCAGCAGAGCATCCCGACATAGTCTCCCGCCTCAGCACCCTGCTCGAATCAGCCCGGACACCATCCCCCATCCCGGAGTTCAACTGATCTAACTGACAGCCAGGCAACACCTCCAAGGCCAGGCAAGTCCGTCTACGGGCGGTCTGACACGGACTCGTAACCTGCCAACAACAACACAATCAGGTATTGCCCTTCCGTGAATTCCTGGCAGAAACGAGACTGACACGGCAAAGCTGAAAGGGATGAGATTGCCCCATGTTCCATGCCCCATACGTGTTCCTGATTCGCACTAATTCCGAACAGCGGGCGTCGCCCCTTTAATCAACACACTCTATATCAACAGATTAGAACCCCTATGGCACATTTAGGCATTTTAAAACCGGCCAAATGTGCACCGCTTTGCAACTCCTTATAAATCAAGCAGCACTTCCACCCACCGCACCACCACTTCCATTTTCTCAGCGAAAATTGCAAGTCGTCTCATAACTACCTGAATATACAGCACTTACAAAACGGCTTACATTTCTCAGGTACTTCTGGCGCGGTGAGAATTGCAGGGCCTTTCACAACACACTGATTCACAAGCAACTGAAAAACAGCGTGCAATTCACAAGCATCGGCAACAGTGCGAAAATTGCAGGTCATTCTTCAACAACCTCAATACCTGCAACTTATAAAACGGGATGCATTTCACAAAATTGATTGCCTGTAAATTTACATCCTGTATCATCTGCTCTTTTGATGTCGGATCTGCTTCATCTATCACCCCTATAGCATTGACATGAACCATTTGACCACCACATGACTACAGCCCGTAATTAATGGTACCGAACATTTTACATTCATGACCGACTGCTGTCCTCAAGCCATGCTCAAAAGGCACTGCGCGGAGGCGGTTTGAGTGCAATTTGAACAAATTTACTTCGGGGTGCACAGGAGAGAAAAACATCCTTGTAAATCAGATTATTACAAATCGCGCTGCACATCCGCCCTCCTTTGAGAGAAGCCAAATGTGCAGTAGCATTTGCAGACCACTGATTTTCAATCGATTGCAAAAGCGACTGCACCCCGAAGTAAATTCGTTCAAAATGGTACTCCGGGTATCCGTAGCGAGGGTAAGCGTCCCATACTCCTTCGGAAGGAGTGGGAAAATGCCGGAAAACACGACTCCTTCGGAAGGAGTGATGGGTACATTTTCGGCGAAAATGGCTCTCTAGTGCCTGTAGCGAGGGTAAGCGTCCCGTACTCCTTCGGAAGGAGTAAGGAAATGCCGGAAAACGCGACTCCTTCGGAAGGAGTGCGGGGCAATTTCATTTCCGGCAGTACTGCAGATGCCACATGTCGTGCCCGAGGAATTGCCTTTCCTCCATGCGCCTGAATCCTAGTGAGAGATACAGCCGTTCCGCATCCGGGTTCCCGAAATCCACCAACAGGCCGACACGCTCATGGCCTTCCGCCAAAGCCCGGTCACGCATTGCGGCAAGCAGCCTGCCTCCGACACCGCATCCCCGGAAGGCCGGCAGAACAGCGATGGAGTCGAGATAGAATTCCCCGGGACCGGTCTCATCCTCTATAAAGGGGAGCGCTGTCCCGATGTGCATACGGATTACGTCAAAAGTGTGGCTGCGTAGCTCCTGCAGCCTGGCCCCGTCGTAGCCTATGACAGCTCCCGCCAGAGCGCCATCCACCTCAGCCACAAGTGCATTGCGCCAGCTGTACTGTGAGGTCTCCATCCTCGCCAGTTCCTCCAGGACGGTCATATAATCGTCCCCGCAATACCTCCGTACGGACTCATCTCCGCCGATGGCCATCACCACAGCAGAGGCTATCAACTGTGCATCATCCTCCGATGCCTGTCTTATAACAATCTGTCTCATATATTTTTACTTGCAGCCGTTTCCGACCGCCATCAGACGCAAAGATGGGAAAAACATTGCAACTGAAAGAAAAATCGGCCAAAAGCCGCTACAAATTGACCTTTCCCGAAACGCCGCCGGCACCTACTTTTGCAGCGTGAATTCACAAACAGAAGTGTACTAAAACCTTTTTTAAACCAATCAAACCATTAACAGATAATGAAAAAGATTCTCAAAACATTCATCGTAGCGACAATCTGCCTCATGGCACAGACAGCCGTCTCAGCCGAAGAAAACACGGACAGTAAGAACAGCAACAAGAACCTGTATTTCAACCGCGGATACAGAGCGAACATAGAACTGAACTGGTCCAACGGCGGCAAGGGCTTCGGATTCACGCACTACGGCCTGACAACATCCCACGGATACAGTTTCGGAAACGGCCTCTACCTCGGTGCCGGTCTCGGCGTCATAGTCGAGCCTCACGACGGCCCGTCCTCGGACTACTTTTTCTCTCTGCCGGTATTCGCAGACCTGAAGTACAGCTTCATCAACGGTACTGTAAGTCCGTTCGTGGCACTCAGGGGCGGAATGATCATCGGCACCACGTACAAAGGTTTCGGAGGCTATCTAAGGCCATCCGTAGGCATGGACATCTGGAGGTTCTCCCTCACCCTTTCATACGAGCTGATGGGCAATCCGCACCGCAAGCCCTACATCGACCTGTCGGTAGCCACAGCTACAGAAAGCTGGCGGAGCAACGCCAACAACTTCAATGTGGGCATCGCCTTCAGGCTTTAAGGCTGTCGGAAAGACAAACAAGAAACCCGGGCGGAGAGTCATTCTCCATCCGGGCTTTTTGCATTCTGTTATTTATTTTTGCTAAATAATTTTGTAAAAATTAAATCATATTTTATTTTTGTATAAAATTTTGCAAAAATGAAAATCAGCAGAACTCTTCAGGCTAAACTTCAATCCCTTGCGATGAAATTTCCTTTTGTCACACTTACCGGGCCACGGCAGTCAGGCAAATCTACCTTAGCCGCAGCCGCATTCCCAGATTATCGCCAGATCTCTCTCGAAGATCTTGACAACAGGGAATTTGCAGCCAATGACCCCAGAGGGTTTATCGCCACCTACCCGTCGCAGACCATAATTGACGAAGTCCAGAAAGTTCCGTCACTGCTTTCCTATCTCCAGACACACGCCGACAGAACCGGTAAAATGGGAATGTACATCCTGACAGGTTCGCAGAACTTCGAGCTGATGAAAGCCATAGACCAGTCTCTGGCGGGAAGGACCGGCCTTCTGACTCTGCTGCCATTCTCCCACGAGGAGATGCAGCAGGCCGGCATACTTCCGGAAAGTTACGATGCAGAAATATTTTACGGCTCATATCCAGCCATCTACGACAGGGAGATAGATCCAGCAGACTACTACCCGAGCTACATCAAGTCCTATATCGAAAAGGATGTAAGGGAAATGAAAGCAATTGAAGACCTCTCGCGCTTTAAAAAGCTGGTCCGCCTGTGCGCCGGACGTATAGGACAGTTGCTCAACAAAGCCTCTCTTGCCGTCGAGTGCGGTATCTCTGCCCCGACCGTAGACGCATGGCTGTCCATTCTTGAAGAGAGCTACATCATCTACTTTCTGCGCCCGGACTACAATAATTTCTCAAAACGGCTCGTCAAATCCCCAAAGCTCTATTTCCATGACACGGGGCTTGCCTGCTCACTGCTGGACATCAGAAGCCAGACCCAACTGCCAACACACTATCTCATAGGCAGTCTGTTCGAGAACATGGTTATAAACGAGTTTACGAAACGCAGCCTTAACAGAGGAAACGAGCCGGCACTCTCATTCTGGCGCGACAGCACGGGACATGAGATTGACCTGATAGTTTCAGAAGAAGGCTCCCAGCACGCCTACGAAATAAAATCCGGAGCCACATTCTCCACAGATTTCTTTAAGGGGCTAAACTACTGGGCAGGACTGTCAGGCGCAGCACCCTCCCGACGTACTGTCATCTACATGGGAGAAACAGCACTGATGACCTCAGACGGAGACCTGCGGCCCTGGAAAGACTTGGGATGACAGCATATTAGTTTTCACAGGCCGGAAGAATTGAAAAAGCCCGTCCGGAACAATTCCGGCCGGGCTGATTCAAAAGCATTCTGCCTCAGAAGCATCTGCATTAACGCATGTTGAGCAGCTCGATCATCTTGATGACTGCGGTGGAGATACGGGTACCGGGGCCGAAGATGGCGGCGGCACCTGCCTTGTAGAGAGCGTCGTAGTCCTGAGGAGGAATAACACCGCCGACTACCACCATGATGTCCTCGCGTCCGAGCTTCCTGAGCTCCTCGATGATCTGAGGAACGAGGGTCTTGTGACCTGCCGCGAGGGAGGATACACCGACGATGTGCACGTCATTCTCCACAGCCTGCTTTGCTGCCTCTGCAGGAGTCTGAAAGAGAGGGCCCATATCCACATCGAAGCCGCAGTCGGCATAACCGGTAGCCACAACCTTGGCTCCACGGTCGTGTCCGTCCTGACCAAGCTTGGCGATCATGATACGGGGCTGACGGCCTTCCTTCTTCGCGAACTCGGCAACCATCTCCTTGGCTTTCTCGAACTCGCTGTCATTCTTGACCTCTGAAGAGTAAACACCTGTATTCATACGTATAACTGCTTTATATCTTCCGACAACTTTCTCGCATGCATCCGAAATCTCACCGAGGGTGGCGCGGTTGCGTGCGGCCTCGACTGCGAGCTCGAGCAGGTTGCCGCTCTTGGTCTCGACAGCCTTGGTGATGGCATCCAGAGAAGCCTGGACAGCGGCATTGTCACGGTTGGCGCGGAGCTCCTTCAGACGGGCGATCTGGGACTCGCGTACCTTGGTGTTGTCGATGTCGAGAATCTCGATGGGATCCTCCTTGTCCAGACGGTACTCGTTGATACCGATAATCTTGTCCACACCTGAGTCGATACGGGCCTGCTTGCGTGCAGCGGCCTCCTCGATACGGAGTTTGGGGATACCGGTCTCGATAGCCTTGGCCATACCGCCGAGCTTCTCGATCTCCTGGATGTGCTCCCATGCTCTGTGAGCGATCTGGTCGGTCAGGTACTCCACATAGTAGGAACCTGCCCAAGGATCTATGCCGCGGCATACGTTGGTCTCCTCCTGGATGTAGATCTGGGTGTTACGTGCGATACGGGCGGAGAAGTCAGTAGGCAGGGCGATAGCCTCGTCGAGAGCGTTGGTATGCAGGGACTGGGTATGTCCGAGTGCGGCGCCCATGGCCTCGATACATGTCCTGGCCACGTTGTTGAAAGGATCCTGCTCGGTGAGGGACCAGCCGGATGTCTGGCAGTGGGTCCTCAGTGAGAGGGACTTGTTGCTCTTAGGATTGAACTGCTTTACAATCTTGGCCCAGAGCATACGGGCTGCACGCATCTTGGCGATCTCCATGAAGTGGTTCATGCCGATGGCCCAGAAGAAGGACAGACGGGGAGCGAAGGCATCCACGTCGATGCCGGCCTTGATACCTGTACGCAGGTACTCCAGACCGTCAGCCAGGGTATAGGCCATCTCGATGTCGCAGGTAGCGCCGGCCTCCTGCATGTGGTAGCCGGAGATGGATATCGAGTTGAACTTGGGCATGTACTTGGAGGTGTAGGCGAAGATGTCGCCGATAATCCTCATCGAGAACTCGGGAGGATAGATGTAGGTGTTGCGGACCATGAACTCCTTGAGGATATCGTTCTGGATGGTACCCTGCATCTCCTCGAGCTTGGCACCCTGCTCCTGGGCTGCCACGATATAGAAGGCCAGGATAGGCAGAACGGCTCCGTTCATGGTCATGGACACTGACATCTTGTTCAGAGGTATCTGGTCGAAGAGCACCTTCATGTCCTCTACGCTGCAGATAGACACACCGGCCTTTCCGACGTCACCGACTACGCGGGGATGGTCGGCATCGTAGCCTCTGTGTGTAGCCAGGTCAAATGCCACGGACAGACCCTTCTGTCCTGCGGCGAGGTTCCTGCGGTAGAAAGCGTTGGACTCCTCTGCCGTGGAGAAGCCTGCATACTGACGTATGGTCCAGGGCCTCATCACGTACATGGTGCTGTAAGGTCCGCGGAGGAAAGGAGGAAGACCTGCTGCATAGTTCAGGTGCTCCATTCCCTCATTGTCCTTGGGGGTGTAGATCTCCTTCACGCCGATGTGCTCCGGAGTCTCCCAAATCTGCTGTGAAGCAGCTGCCTGCGCGCATCCAGCGGCGGCATTGTCAAACTGTATGTCTTTAAAATTAGGACGCATAACTTCTGAGATTAAAGAGATTTGATTCCGAGCTTCTCCTGATAGCCGCGAAGGGTCTCGAGGACGTTGCTCTTGACACTGATAAAGTTCTGGATTCCTTTGGCCTGGAGATCCTCCTTGCAGGCGGGTTCACCTGCGACTACCACGATGGCCCTGTCACCGATCAGACGGGCGATTTCGGGAACGGCCTCGGCATACTCGTCGTCGGACGAGCAGGCCACTACGATCTCGGCGCCTGAAGCGAGGGCAGCCTTTACGCCCTCCTCGATGGAAGCGAAACGGTTGTTGTCCATGATGCGGATACCGGCCACTGCGAAGAAGTTCGAGGAGAACTGGGCACGGGCGCGGCACATGGCCAGGTTGCCGAATGTAAGCATGAATGCCTTGGGCTCCTTGCCGCTGCGGTCTGTAGCAAGACGGAGGGCCTCGAAGGCCTCAGCTGCGCGGTAGGGCTTCAGAGGCTCCACCGCATCCTCCTTCTGGCAGCCGTGGGCGGGAACGACCTGCCCCATGCGGGTGAGGATGTCGCGGGATACGATCTCGGGAGTAATCTCGTCTCCGGCCTTCTCGAGGAAGTTGGGATACTGGTTGCTGCCGAGGATGGTGTCGCGGCGGGTTGCGTAGTTCTTGTCCCTCTTGTCGGACACGGCCTTGATCTCGGACTGGATGAATCCGGCCTTGAACTGGGCCACATAGCCGCCGGCGGCCTCTACCTTGCGGAAGAGATCCCATGCGGCCTCGGCGATCTTCTCGGTAAGCATCTCCACATAGTAGGAACCGGCTGCAGGGTCAACGACCTTGTCGAAACGGGCTTCCTCCTTGAGGATGTTCTGCACGTTGCGCGCGATACGGCGTGAGAAGTCGGTGGGTACTCTGAACGCGAAGTCGTAGGGCAGAACCTCGAGGTAGTCCACGCCTGCGATGGCGGCGCTCATGGCCTCGGTGGTGCCGCGGAGCATGTTCACGTATGAATCGTAAACTGTGAGGTTGTACTCGGAGGTGGTGGCGAAGATCTGCATCATCTCAGGGCAGCCCTTGGCGCAGCCGTAGTCCTCGACAACATTGGCCCAGAGCATGCGGGCGGCACGGAACTTGGCGATCTCCATGAAGTAGGAGCTGCCTACGGCAAACTCGAAGAAAGTCTTGCGGGCGATGGTCTCCACATCAATGCCCATCTCGGAGAGACGGGAGAGGTACTCGCTGCCCTGGCTGAGGGCAAATGCGAGCTCCTGTGTGGAGGAGGCGCCGCAGCTGTTGTAGATCACGGCGTCCACGGCGATGACACGTACATTCTTATAGGAAGCGGCAGCCTTTACGCACTCGGCAAGGGCAGCGAAAGCCTTGTCCTCGCAGAAAGAGCCCTTCTTGTTGAGAGGTCTCAGAGGCGAGAAGTCAAATGTAGCGCGGACAGCATCCTTATCGATGCCGAGCGAATCAACATACTTGAGGAAATTGTGCAGGCCGTCCACATTCTTGGGGCAGCAGCCACGGAAGTTCACAGGCACCTTGTCGAGTGAAATACCCTTCAGAAGAGCGGTATAGTCGGCCACTTCCATCACCTTGCCCTCGGGAAGGTGGAATGTGAAGGACTCCACACCCTTTGTCAGAAGTGTGAGGGCCTGGCTGTTGGCTGCAGCGATATCCCCGCAGCATACGCTCTCGTTGATGAACCACTTGTTGTTCTGACGGGTTCCTCTTACGAAGGGGAACTCACCGGGATTCTTCCCTATGTACTTCAGACCCTGAAGGTCCTCAGCGCGGTAATAGGGGCGCACCGTGAATCCGTCGAGGGTCCTCCACACGAGTTTCTTCTCGTAGTCGGCCCCCTTGAGGTCCTTGGTAATCACCTCTTCCCATGCTGACGTAGGGACAGGAGGAAATTCGGTAAATAATTTTTCTGCCATATTTCAAAAATTTGAAAGTTATTTTAATAGTTGCAAATATGTTCTACCTTAATCTAAAGGAGCTTGTCGTCCACCAGGTAAGGGATAGTCACCTTGAGCTCGGGGGTGCGCTCCATCTCACGCTGAATTGCAAACATCGCACCCTTGTTGCGGGCCCAGCTGCGGCGGGCGATGCCGTTGTTGACATCCCAGTGAAGCATGCTGCGGATCTTGCGGTCGGAGTCCTCACTGCCGTCGATGACCATGCCGAAGCCTCCGTTGATGACCTCGCCCCAGCCTACTCCGCCGCCGTTGTGCAGGGACACCCAGGTGGCTCCGCGGAAGGAGTCGCCTATGACGTTCTGCACTGCCATATCGGCGGTGAACTGTGAGCCGTCGTAGATATTGGAGGTCTCACGGTAGGGGGAGTCGGTGCCGGATACATCGTGATGGTCGCGGCCCAGGACAATGGGGGCCGAGATACGGCCCTCGCGGATAGCGCGGTTCATCTCCAGGGCTATCTTGGTGCGTCCCTCCGCATCAGCGTAGAGAATACGGGCCTGCGAGCCTACCACCAGCTTGTTGCGGCCGGCCTCGCGGATCCAGTGTATGTTGTCGGCGAGCTGGTTCCTGATCTCGTCGGGGGCTGTCCTGTAGATATCCTCGAGTACCTCTGCCGCTATACGGTCGGTCTCGGCCAGATCCTCGGGCTTAGAGGACGTGCATACCCAGCGGTAGGGGCCGAAGCCGTAGTCGAAGAACAGAGGGCCCATGATGTCCTGCACATAGGAGGGATAGCGGAATGCTCCGTTCACACCCATGATGTCGGCCTTTGCGCGGGAGGCCTCGAGCAGGAAGGCATTGCCGTAGTCGAAGAAGTACATGCCGCGCTCGGTGAGCTTGTTGATGGCGGCCACCTGACGACGGAGGGACTTCTGCACCTCCCTCTTGAACTTGTCGGGTTCGTTGGCCATCATCTCGTTGGACTCCTCGAAGGTGAAGCCTGCGGGATAGTAGCCGCCTGCCCAGGGATTGTGCAGCGAGGTCTGGTCGGAACCCAGGTCCACGTCCACTCCCCTCTTGGCCAGTCTCTCCCAGAGGTCCACGATATTGCCCTGGTAGGCCAGAGCTACGGCCTCGCGGTTCTCGCGTGCCTGGAGCGCCCTGTCGATCAGCGGGTCAAGCTCGGTGTACACCTCGTCCACCCAGCCCTGCGAGTAACGGGTACGGATGGCCTTGGGATTGATCTCCGCGATGATGCCGACCACACCGGCTATCACCGAAGCCTTGCCCTGAGCTCCCGACATACCGCCGAGACCGGAGCTGACGAAGAGCTTGCCGCGGTTCTCGGAGCCAGGGATGGAGTGCATCCTGGCGGCGTTCATCACGGTGATGGTGGTGCCGTGCACGATGCCCTGAGGGCCGATATACATGAAAGAGCCCGCAGTCATCTGCCCGTACTGGGAGACGCCGAGGGCGTTGAACTTCTCCCAATGGTCCTTGGAAGAGTAGTTGGGAATCACCATACCGTTGGTAATGACCAGACGGGGTGCGTCCTTATGCGAGGGGAACAGTCCCAGGGGATGTCCCGAATACAGCACCAGGGTCTGCTCGTCCGTCATCTGCGAGAGGTACTGCATGGTCAGACGGTACTGCGCCCAGTTCTGGAAGGCGGCGCCGTTGCCTCCGTAGACGATCAGCTCGTGGGGATGCTGGGCGACGGCCATGTCCAGGTTGTTGGAGATCATAAGCATTATGGCCGCTGCCTGACGGCTCTTATGGGGGAAGTCGTCGATGCTGCGGGCGTAGATCTTATAGTCCGGACGGAGCCGGTACATGTAGATACGTCCGTAGGTCTCGAGCTCTTCCTTGAACTCGGGAATCAGAGTCGCATGATGTTTCGGGGGAAAATAACGCAGGGCATTTCTCAGCGCGAGCTTCTTCTCGTCGGCTGTCAGAATCTGTTTCCGGTGGGGAGCATGGTTGACCGTGGGGTCGAAGGGCTTGGGAGCCGGCAGCTCGTCCGGAATACCTTCAATAATCGATTTCTGAAAATCAGTCATATAGTCAAATGTTTTGTCTAATTTGCCTTTTACAAATATCCTACAAAAGTAATAAAAAGTCCCGCATAATGAAACACTCACAAAGCAAAAGATTTATATTTGTCCCGCTTAATTCCTCCCAACCTCTGCGAAAAGGCCTTGAGCCGACTATCGAAAGTATTAATTACCAACAATTTAAAACCATTATGAGCAATTTAAGCGTACTTAAGACCCTCGTACTTGCCTCAGCCGCCCTTATCGGCCTGACTTCGTGCGAGAAAGACAAAGCCCTTACAGTTGATGACGTAACCGGCACTTACAGCGGACAGATGACCGTCTCCGTAGGTGACACTCCCGCCGAACCCACCGACGATGAGATCATCATCTCCAAAGTATCAGACAATGCGGTAAGCCTCAAGATCGAGGACTTCTCGTTCATGACATTCAACGTAGGTGACGTCACCCTATCCAACTGCACCCTGACCCCCGCAGGCGAGGACAGCTTTACCCTCAGCGGCAGCGAGACACTCAATCTTTCTGTAAATCTGGGAGAAATGTCTATTCCCCTGACAGCTGAGGCAAACATCACCTCCGGCACCATCGATGCCGCCAATGTCAACCTCAGCCTCAGCATCTCCACAAGCGCTATGGGCGCTGCTGCCATGGAGGTAACCGTGACATTCGAAGGCACCAAACCTGCCGCCGAATAACAGCATAGCGGAATCTACTGAAAGACGATTTCCGACGGAGCCCTGCCCTCAGAGAGCAGGGCTTTCATTTTGTCCATCACCGGAGTGATGTGCTCATAGAAAAGGCTGTAGCCTGGGCAGAGCGGCAGAGCGGAGGAAGATGCGGACGCGAAACGGTGCTTGGGACAGCCCCCGCGGCAGGCCCTCAGCCACGGGCAGCGCAGGCATTTTCCCGGAAGTTCCGTCCTCTTGGCCAGTCCGAAGCGGGTCAATGCCGGAGAAGTGGCGGCCTCCCTCAGGGAGATGTCCAGGATGTTGCCCAGGCGCCACTGGGGATAGACAAAATGGTCGCAGGGGTAGATATCCCCGTTGTGCTCGACGGTCAGGTTGCCGCCGCAGCTCTCGCAGAAAGTGCAGATGCCAGGCTGTACTCCGCACCACGAGGACAGGGCCGCATCGAAAGTCAGGACGAAGTACCGGCCTACATCCCGTCTCACCCACTCGTCGAAGATATCGCAGAGATACCTGCCGAATGCCTCAGGATCCACCGACCACGGGGCCAAGACCGTCTCCGGCTCTTCCGGGGAGGCCATGCGCACAGCTCCAGCGTCCATTGCACAGGCTGAGCCGGCATCAGCGGACGGAGCCAGATGCTCGTACACCGGCATGAACTGCATATACTGCAAGCCGGCGGATTTAAGGAAACGGTAGACCTCCGAGCCCCTCCCCTCCCCGGCCTTGCTGACGGTAGTGAGGGTATTGAACTCCACCCTCCTGCGGTGCAGGACTTCCAGAGCGTGCATTACCTCCCTGAATGTACCTCCCCCCGAAACGGTCCTGCGGTAACGGTCATGAATGTCCTCCGGGCCGTCGAGGGAAAGGCCGAGCAGAAAGTTATTGTCATGGAAAAATGCCGCCCACTCCCCGTCGAGCAGGGTGCCGTTGGTCTGGAGCGTATTGTGGACAGGACGGCCGCCGGAATATTTCCGCTCAAGCGCCAGTGCGCTCCGGAAAAAGTCCATACCGGCAAGCAGCGGCTCGCCTCCGTGCCATTCGACCGTCAGCTCCGGGAGGTCGCACGAGTCACAGAAGTCCCGGATGCAGAGTTCCAGCAGTTCCAGGCTCATCACCGGTTCCCGGCCGGAATAGACGGAAGATGCCTTGTCGAGATAGTAGCAGTAGGCACAGCGCAGATTGCACTTCGAGCCCACCGGCTTCAGCATCAGGCTGAACGCCGTGCTGCGCCCGAAGCGGGAGGCCTCGGATAGGGTGATTGTGTCCCCTACTCTTCCCATACGGGCAGGCCGTCGTATCCGAAGGCAAACTCGTCCACGTACATCAGGCTGCCGATGCCTCCGGTGAAATAGTCCGCGTACCGGCTGGCCACGGCCACCACGGCGCAGTAGGTGGGCTTGCGGTGGTCGCGGTACTTGATGTCTATCGAGAACTGCCTGTACTGCCCGCCCGTACCGGTGCTGTCGATCAGTTCGCCGTAGCCGATGACGTCGGGGTCGTTAATGTCGAGATATCTGTGCTCGGTGGTATTGACCCTGTAAGGGCCGTCCCAGGCGGTGACGTAGACGAAGATGTGGCAGCGGTCCATGCGGCCACCGATAGTATTACGGTCGAAGGGCAGGGCCACGCCCTCGGGAGGTTTCACATTGTCGATGGCCTTGGGTTCATAGCTGTACCAGCCGGTGAGTTTCGTAGGACGGGTCTCGAAGGGACGCCCGAAGAAGACCTCCGCTCCCAGTCCCTGCACACCTCCGAAATGACCGGAGAAGACATTCCCGCCGGCCATGGCAATAATCGCGTTGACCGTCTCCAGACGGGCCGCGCTCTTGCCCTCGCCGGGCACTGCCAGGAAGGATGTCTCCTGGGAGGTGGGTGTCTTGCCGCCGATCTTCGCTCCGGTATTACCGGAGTCCCACCAGAAATTATCGCCCTGGTCGGCATTGGGGAACACCACCCCGTTGGTCGTGTTCCAGGCGTCGAAGCCCATATTGGGCATCTGCGCGGCGGTCTCTGTGGTAAAGGAGACCTCCGAACCCTCCTGCACCCCGGCGTACACCTTGTAGACGTACTCCGTTCCCGGCTCCAGTCCGGTCAGCACGGCCGATACAGCCGTACCGTCGACCGTTATGTCCGACGACGGAACTTCCTGCCACTGGTCCGAGTCAGCCCTGCGCCAGCGGAAACCGGGGGCTTCCGAAGCGTCGGGCACCATACCTTCCAGATAGGCCACGCTGGCCCAGGCATCTGCCTCTCCCGTCTCCAGAGCCACCTCCACATTCATGGCATACACCGTCCACACCTCGGTAACCTCCCTATAGGTCACAGTAAATTCCTGAGCAGACGTAAAATCGTGGACAGTGGTGAAATCCGGAGTCATGACCGCGTCCGAAGGTCCCAGCTTCATGTCGGTGATCACAATGGAGTTCTTCGGCTGGTCGAGCGACACGTAGATTACAGCCTGTTTCTCGTTGAGATTGAAAGCCGTCTCCCTGGCCTGATTCTCTACCCGGATGTAGCGGTCCACATTCTGCATAGCCGAGACCGTCCAGATATATTCCTGACCCGGCCAGGTAGTGAGCACAAACTCCATCGGCTCGCGCAGGTCCAGTACGGACACCTCGTCGGGGGACGGAGACGCTACGGTATTCTCCGGCATCTCGAAACGCACCAGCCGCACCTGGGACAGGTCCACTGTCTCGGACACCTCTACGCTCACCGTCCGGGAGGTACTGTCGATGGCCGCACTGCCCAGCTGGCCCTCCACCTCGAATGCAGTGATCTTGCCGAGCCTCCTGGGATAGGGTATGTCGTTCTTGATGCAGCCCGTCACCGCGGCTGTCAGCAGCACGGGAACGAGCAGGCGGTATATTGTCCTTGCGTTCATTTCTTCGTCCTCACGTTCTTGGTTTTCTTTGCCCTGGCTGCAGCAGGCTGGTCATCGCCTACGGGCAGGACAAAATTGATGCCGATGTTTATCGACAGCAGATTGAGCTTGAAGTTGGCCTTGGCTGTCTCATAGCGGCCCTCATACACCTGGTTGGTCGTCTGCGAGATGCGCTTCCACTCCAGACCCAGGATGCCTACGGAGGCCTCCACGCACATCTCGTTGGTCACGAAGACCGCTATGCCGGGGATGACATCGATGCCCACGTCCAGGATGTTCTGGTACGTGCCCGTGACATTCTCCCCTGTCCCGGTGACCGTCTTGCCCTGCCCCGCTCCGAAATTCAGGGAGATGTCGGAGAACATGCCGAACACCTTGCTCCTGCCCAGAGGTATGTAGTAGCGGTAGGACAGGGACCCACTGTAGGTATGCTGGATCATGTAGTAGTCCGAGATTCCGAAACTCAGGTCAGGGGTAAGCGAGAGGTTGGTCTCGTTTATATTTCCCAAAGTCCTCTTATAGGAGAACTTCAGGCCCACAGCCATATTCTTGGCGAACGAATAATATATAGAAGGTGTCGCCGAAAGGGTATATGCGCTGATGTTCATGTCGTCCAGGATAATGAACTTATAGTCGTAGAAACTGTAGTCCTGATAGGACACAGTACCTCCGAACATCAGCTGACCCTTGGGCATGAACACCGGTGCATCCCGGAAGCCCAGGCCGCGATCGAACTTCCCGGCGGCGCCCGCACTGCCTGCGGACACCGCTGCAAGAAGTATCAGACCTATTATCGTTTTATAGACATTTCTCATTCGAAGAGGAACTCAAATTCGTCGATGTACATGACACTGCCCACACCGCCGGTGAAGTAGTCAGCGTACTTGCTGGCGGTAGCCACTACTAAGACATGGGTAGGCCTGCGCTCAAGGTCGCGGTATTCGAGATTGATGGTAAACTCCTTATACTCGCCGTTGGAATTCTCGGGAATCTCGAGCTCTCCGTAAGCGATGACCGCCGGGTCCTCATCGGGGACGAAGAATGTTCCGGTATTGGTGTTCACATTGAAAGGTGAGCTCCAGTCAGTCAGGGCCACGTATATCTTACCGACGTCCATCGTTCCTTTAAGGTCCTCGTAGGGAGCCTTGACCTTGTCTATAGCTTTCGGCGCATAAGAGTACCATCCGTGCAAAGCCGAGGGACGGCTGGTATAGGGACGTCCGAAGTTGATGGATGCACCTAAACCGGAGACAGATCCGAACGAGCCGGAATAGATATTACCGCCGGCGAACGCCAGAATTACATACTTGGATTCCATCCTCACGGCCTTGCCGCTGACGACAAATGTCTCCTCGGGGGAAGTGGGGTTGACCTCAGAAAGAGTGTTCGCGCCCTTATTTCCGGAATCCCAGAAATAATTATCACCCATATCGGCATTGGCATACCAGTTCTTGCCGTCCTTATACCAGTTGTAGAAACTGAAGTTGGGCAGCTGCGCGGCCTCCTCCGTGGTGAAACCGTAAATAGCCGCCTCGTTCTGCTCATTGGCCGTGTAAGGCATCACCTCGTACTCCGTAGCGGGCTCCAGACCGGTGAGCAGCACTGTAAATTCCGTACCCTGCACGTCCATGTCTCCGCTGAACTGAGTCCAGGCATTCTCCCCTTTCTTCCGATACTGGACTGCCATACCTTCGGGCTGCGACTCGGTGTAGAATACCGATGTCACATAGGCTTTCCTGGCCCAGGCGTTGACTCCACCGGCCTTCACCTCCACCTCCATACTCGGGGTCACCTTGATATCGAGCACAAACGGCACCTTCTGAGCGTACCTGTCCAGGACAGTGAGTGTCATCCCATAGGTTCCTACCTCCAGGTTCGACAGCAGGGTCCGGATGTCCAGCAGTCCCTGTACGGATGTCGCGCCGGGCTCAAACTCAGCCCACAGCATACCGGCAGCAGCCGCAGCTGTAGTTACGGCAGGATCCGGCTCGGACAGGCTGAAGGAGGCGGGAACGCCTTTATCCATAAGTGCCTGTATGTCGTGGGTCAGGACTATGCTCTGGACACCGCCGGCGGCCGTCAGGTTGAACAGGCCGATTTTGTTGTTGTTGCCTATGGTGACCCTGACTGTACCGCTGAGATCGGTGCCGGCAGCCTCGGTCAGCACCGGACGGGCAGGTTTGTTGAGGTTGACGTCCATCGTATGGTCGTGCTCGTTCAGCGAATTGTCTACCTTGATCCTGATGGCTGCCGCCGAAGACCCGGTCACTTCCGGATTCAGGTCCAGACTGATAGTGTAGTAGTCCTTGGGCTGTACACCGGTGATTTTCTGTTCTATGACGAAGGGGTCTCCGTCCAGGTTGACCAGGTTGACCACATAATTCAGGACGCACTCCTCCGTGCATCTGAAATAGCCGGTATTGCCGAGTTCCGTTCCCTGGAATACCAGTGTGCTGCCGGGATTGCCATTGTCCACCGCAATGCTGTAGTCAGTAAACTTCTCCTTCACCTCATCGGACACCGAGACCGATACCTTCACCCTGTCCAGGGAACAGGTGATGCTGGCCGAAGCCATCTCGTTCTCCACGATGTCCACCTCGGTCTCTCCCTTGTAGAACGGCGAGTTGAACGCGGACTCCACGTCCTCGCCATGAGTGGCCCTCACGGTGTAGCGGCCTACACGCAGGGCCAGCGGGGTCTCCGCGAGAGTGGTATGGTCATCCACAGTGGCGACCGTCACACCTTCGGAATTGATGACTTCTATCCTGAATATCTCCTGCTCCTCAGCCTTAGTCGTAACCGTAAGTTCCGGAGCATTGCCTATACTCACCGACAGAAGTCCCTCACCCCGGGCGGCCAGCAGGCTGTCTTCCTCCCGGTTACAGGAGAGCAGAGACAAAGCCGCGACGGCCGCCAGTATGATGTATCTGATACTTCTGTTCATGGTGTTATGCTGTCATTATGATGGTCAGGGTCTTGGTCTCAGTATTGCCTTCCTTGTCGGTGATGACTACTTCCAGCTCATTTTTCTCCTCGGGCATGGCCATGAGGAAAGCGGCTATCTGAAATACTACTTCGGGCTTATCCTTCACGTCAGCTGAGGTAATACCGAACAGTTTACCCCAAAAACCTTCCTCGGCGGCACTCATATTCGCAAGATCCACCTCATAAGCCATCTGCATCATATCGAGGAGGCCCTGCAAACCGGCAGATTTTACATTCACTACATATTTCTCGATTCCGGCGGGAGCCGTCACTGTCAGATTGAACTCAGATGGAAGGGCCAACTTACTGTATGTTACCGGCTCATCGATACCTGCAGTAGCCGTAATGGTGATGGCGGGAGTCTCAGGCTCCTCGGGTTCGGGCTCCTGGCCGGCAGAGGCGGTGGTAAAGGTGAGAGCCAGCGCATCGGCGACCAGTTCCTCGTTTCCGTCACACATTACCGCACCGGCGGGCACACTGAGGGTGTACTGAGTGCCTTCGGTCAGGGCGGGCAGGTTCACGGTCACCACGTTGCCGGACGCGGAGGCCACGCAGACCTCCTCTCCGAGAGTGATGGCGGCGCCTTCGGCCAGCTTCACGTTCGTGGAGTAGGACAGCCCTATGGTCTTGGTGTCCACGGGCACATCCTCAGCTCCGTCCGCTACGGTGGATGAACTCAACACCGGCTTGTCCTGCACCGGATTCTCCTCCAGTCCGTCTATCAGGATATCCTCCTTGCGCTCGTTGACTGTATAGTCCACGGTAATCCCGCTTCCCAGGTCGGCATAGCCCGTCTCGCTGGCATCCAGTGTGATGACATGATGGTCCTGGGCCGCGCCAGACTCTATATGATAGGTGTGAATGACATTGATATCAGCCATCGCCACGCCCTCTTTCTGCTTGCGGGTGGCATTGAGGTCAATGGTCAGGGGCGAAGGGTCGAAATAACCTGAGCGGCCTTCCTCGATAATGGCTTTGGTGAAATTCAGGAATCCGTCCCCGTTGTCGGAGTTCACGGTAACGGTATAGTCCTCCATCTCGTTGCGGAACTTCTCGGTGGTCAGAATGGTCACTTTCATGTTGGTGAGAGTGCAGGTGAGGACGATATTCTCCACCTCTCCGGGCACTACGGTAACTTCCTGCGAGCCCTGATACTTGGGCTGGAGCCATTCAACCGCCTTGTTCCCGGGGGATTTGGCGACTATGGTATAGGTGCCGGGGTCGAGACCGATCACCGAAGGGACATCCGAGAACTTGTCCCACGACAGGACTGTCTTGTCTCCGGAGTTGACGGAGAGCGAGAATGTGCTCACATCTACCTGCACATCGTCCGTCGCCTTGGTCTCGGGCAGAGGAGTGAAATCCCCCTTGGGAACTATCTGCAGGGACAGCTCGCCCTGAGCCCCGGAACCGGGCTTGAGTTCGTTATGGTTGCAGCCCGTGAATACCACTGCGGCCGCAAGTATAATCGAGGTTACGATTGTTCTTTTCATATCTGTGTTTTATTTTTATTCGTAAATCAGTTCGAGATCGTCTACATACAGAATGCTGCCGAAGTTTCCTTTCTCAGATTTTCCGTCCCGTATCACTAAATTATAGTTACCGATGACTTCCGGCTTTTCTGCTGTCGTTGATTTAAATATTATATAGATTGAAGTTGCTTTCTGCATCTCATCAGCGTAAACCAAAGGCATATCCATCGGTGTCCATGAGGATGTCTGACCGATATCACTCCTTTCTGCAGAAGCTATCACATTACTTCCTGAACGCAGCTCAACCTTCACATAGAATGTCTCGGAATTTACAGACTGATATTTAAAATGAAACCTCAGGATATCCGGTCTGCTACCAAAATCATGTCCGTCAGAAGAATGATTGCCTCTGTCATCAGCCGTTCCTATGAACAATTCGCCGGCAACTCTATCTCCGACACTCGCCGTACTTGTAAGCCAATCACCGACGTTCACGGAATAAATCATAGCAGCCTTTCCATCGCTATTCGCATCTGTTGTATAGGCAACGGTCGGGAATCGCACCCAATTCCAATTATCACTAACGACACTCGTTGACGAGGGCATAGTCTTCTTACTGTTTACGGCCCACCACTGATCATTTGTCCAGGGTAAATCCCAGTCTATATTATGCTCGCGTTTCACAATAAAATCGTACACAAAACTGTGCGTTTGAGTCGTCCACTCATCAAAACCAGCATTCCCCACCTGCTGTTCCACCTCAGTAGTCATCTCCGGAGCCTCGGCGGCCGCGAAGCCGTTGTACACGGCCCTGAAGGCATACTTGGTATTGGACTTGAGTCCCTTGACTGTTGCGGACGAGGTCTTGCCGGAGACGGAGTACTCCGTTCCCTCGGGGGTGTACCAGAGCTCCGTGCCGTTCTCCTTGACCTGTACGGTAAGCTTGGAGGGGTCGCCGTCGGTGTTGAGGGTCAGGTATGCCCTGCGGGCCCAGACATTGCCGGGCTGTATCTCCGACAGGGACTTGGAGGCCTGGATGGGAACGATGGTCACCGTCTTAGTGACGACATTGTCCTTGGAGTCTGTGGCCTCTATAGTAAAGGTGTGGGTATTGGCCGCCTCGTCATCGTCATACTCCAGCTTGGGTGCCAGTCCGTCGAACTCCAGCTTGACCATATTGGCGGTCATCTCCCCGCTCATCTCGGGGAACAGCAGTCCGGCGTTCAGCAGCAGATCCCTGTCTGTGGAGGTCAGACTGCAGAAATCCACCTCAGCTGGCAGGCCGTGCTCCTTGAAATATTCAGACTCCGACTTCAGTTTCAATGACTTGACGGGGGATGCCTTCGGATCCCAGGTAAGGGTAACGGAGGCCTCGTCGGGGTCATTGCTCTCGACAAAGGACAGCTGGCCCGACTCCGCGTCAAATCCGGTGAGACTCAGTACGGGTTTCTCAGCCGGGAGAAAAGCGTCGGTGATTCCGACCTCTACCGTCTTGTCATTGGTAGAGTAATCCACACTGAGGGTCAGGTCCAGACTTCCCTGAGGAGCCTGTTTCGTGTCCAGGTTCAACGTGATGTAGTCTCCTGCCGCCACACTCACCTCGCCGCTGCGGAAATACCACTTCTTTCCAGAGGCATCGGTCAGTTCCATATCCACTGTAAGGGTCCCTACCGGTATATAACCGGCCTCAGCGCGGTCTTTCTCGAAAACGAGGCGGCCGCGGGAGTTGGAGACGGTAGCTTTATAGTCCTGATAATCGGCCTGAAGGTTCTCGCCGTAGGCTACGGCTACCTTGACATTGGCCATCCTGCAGGTAACACTCAGCTCGGCAGTCTGCTGAGGCTTTACTTCGAACACCTGCTCACCCATGAAAAACCAGGCATCCCAGCCGCTGGCCAGGGAATCGCCATAGGTGGCCCTGACAGTGTAGGGTCCCCCCGCATTCATGTGAAAAGCGGTGTTTTCCTGCGTCTTATACTCCCCGAACGTAGCCCAGCGCTTGAAGATGACTTTCTTGGAATTGAGAATCTCCACCTTGAAGTCGTCTACGTTGAGCGAGCTCTCGGTCACATCGGCGCGGGTCGCCGGAAGCTCTGTGGCCAGGTCTATCCGGATCCCGCCCTCTCCGGGCTCATAATAGGTCTCTTCTACGCGGGAACAGGAAGAGGCCAGGAGTACAAGGAGCAAAAGATGCATTGAAAAAACTTTCGTTTTACTCATTTGCTTCCGATTTAGGGTTTAGTACTAATATTCCATTTTATCAATCGGCGGCAAAAGTAGCATTTTTTTCTCCCGCACAGCCATTCTTCCCGAAAAACTTCATAAATTTGCAGAGTCCCAAAAAAGGACATTTTCAGATAATGAGCGAAGAATTAAGGAATTACGATGAAAGTGCGATAGAGACCCTCGACTGGTACACCCACATCCGCACCCGCCCCGGCATGTACATCGGCAGCACCGGGGACGGCTCGATGCCGGACGACGGCCTGTATGTGCTGGTCAAGGAAGTGATTGACAACTCGATAGATGAATATGCCTCCGGTTTCGGCCGCGAGATCATCATCACCGTGGAGGGCCGTCAGGTGACGGTGCGCGACTTCGGCCGCGGCATACCTCTGGAGAAGTTAGTGGACGCCTCCAGCAAGCTGATGACCGGCGGCAAGTTCGACAGCGGAGCCTTCAAGAAGAGCGTCGGGCTCAACGGAATAGGTATCAAGGCGGTCAATGCCACCTCGGTATATTTTCAGGTAACGGCATGGAGGGACGGAAAATGGCGGAGCGCCACATATTCGAAGGGTATCCTCGAAAAGGACGAGAGCGGGGAAGGCTCCACGGAGAAGAACGGCACCCTGGTCAGCTTCATTGCCGACGACGAGGTCTTCCACAACTACTCCTACAATATGGAGTTCATCGAGACCATGGTACGCAACTACGCCTACCTCAATACCGGTCTGACCCTCCGTCTCAACGGCACGGCATATCATTCGCAGAACGGTCTGCTGGACCTGGTCAACGAGACCATGGTAGCCGAGCCGCTGTACCCCCCTATCCATCTGAAGGGCGAGGACATAGAGTGCGTCATCACCCACGGGGACAGCAACGGGGAGAACATCGCGTCCTTCGTCAACGGCCAGAACACCACCCAGGGAGGCACCCATCTCGCCGCATTCCGCGAGGCCGTGGCCAAGACCGTCAAGGAGCATTTCAAGAAGGACTTCGAGCCGGCCGACATCCGCCAGTCGATAGTCGGAGCCATCAGCATCAGGGTCAATGAGCCGGGCTTCGGCAACCAGACAAAGACCAAGCTCAGCTCCAAGGACGTGCGTCCGGGCCTCTCGCTCCGCTCCTTCATCGGCGACTTCGTGGAGGAGGAACTGGACAACTACCTGCACAAGCATCCCGAGACGGCCTCCATCATGCTCAAGAAGATCCAGGCCTCCGAGAAGGAGCGCAAGGCCATCTCCGGCATCCAGAAGAACATCAAGGAGAAAGTCAAGAAAGCCAGCCTCTGCAACAAGAAGCTGCGCGACTGCCGCGTACACTACACCGATACCCGCAATCCACTGGCCGAGCAGTCCTCGATATTCATCACCGAGGGAGACTCCGCCAGCGGCTCGATCACCAAGATCCGCGATGTGAACACACAGGCCGTGTTCAGTCTCCGCGGCAAGCCCCTCAACTGCGTACAGAAGAGCGAGAAGGAGGTCCGCGAGAACGAGGAGATGCTCCTGCTCAAGGCCGCCCTCAACGTCGAGGAGGACATGGACAACCTGCGCTACAACAAGATAATCATCGCCACCGATGCCGATGTGGACGGCATGCACATCCGCCTGCTGATGGTCAGCTTCTTCCTGAAATACTACCCCGACCTCATCCGTCAGGGTCACGTCTACATCCTCCAGACCCCCCTCTTCCGCGTGCGCAACAAGAAGCGCAGCATCTACTGCTACAACGAGGAGGAGAAGACCGCAGCCATGAAGGAGCTCGGTGCCGGCCATGAGATCACCCGTTTCAAAGGTCTCGGAGAGATATCCCCGGACGAGTTCAAGGACTTCATCGGAGAAGAGATGCGTCTCGACCCGGTCCGCCTCGATCCGGACGACAACATCCCTCCCCTGCTGCAGTTCTACATGGGGAAGAACACCATGGACCGCCAGTCATTCATCCGTCAGAACCTGCGTTCCGACTTAATCCTTGAAATCGTATAATGAGAATAATCAGTCCCAAAACCGCCAGGCGCATACTCAATATGATGGGTTGGAAAGGAATGGACGAGGCCATCCCGGCGCCCAAGTGCATCATCCTCGGAGCGCCCCACACCTCGATCTGGGACTTCGTCATATCCTGGCTCTACTACCGCTCCGTCGGTGGCAATGCCAAGGTAATGATAAAGAAAGGCTTCTTCAAATGGCCCCTCGGTCCCGTTCTCCGTCATCTCGGAGGCATCCCCGTTGACCGCACCACCGGCGGCGGAGCCCATCTGGTACGCCAGATGATAGAGGAGTTCGAGAAGGACGAATACTTCCAGCTGGCCATAGCCCCGGAGGGCACGCGCCGGCCCGTAAAACGGTGGAAGGGAGGCTTCCACCTGATAGCCAAGGCTACCGGAGTACCGGTCTTCCTCGGCTATTTCGACTGGGGTACCAAGACAGTAGGCGCCAAGGAGGAGTTCCACATCACCGACGACGTGGACGCTGACCTCAAACGCATCAGACAGTGGTACAAGGACAAAGGTGTAGTAGGAAAATATCCTGAAAAATTCACTACCGGGGACGACCTGGACTAACAGCACAACACTATGGACAACGTACATCAGCGGTCGCTCAGAGCGCTGCTCGAATTTTCATTTACCAGATACGGAGACAAGCCCTTCCTGCACTTCATAGACGGGCCGGGCTACACATACGCGGAGTTTCACGCCAAAGTCTATGAGGTAGGAGAACTGCTCTCCCGCTACGGGCTCGGCCGGAACGACATGATCGGCCTCCTGAGCCAGAACATGCCAAACTGGGGAGTAGCCTATTTCGCCACCACGGCCTTCGGGAGGATAACCCTGCCGATGCTGCCCGATTTTTCCGAAAGCGAGATCAAGCACATCCTCAAACATTCCGCCGCCAAGGCCCTCTTCGTCTCCCGCAAACTGCTGCCGAAGGTCCTGCCCAAGGCCCTCGACCGGCTGGAAGTGATCATCTGCCTGGACGATTTCTCCATAATCAAGGGAGAACCGTGCCCGGCCGGCCCCGCCCCCCTGCCCTCCGAAGAGGAGATACAGTCCGACGACCTGGCCGCCATCATCTACACCTCCGGCACCACAGGCAGCTCCAAGGGAGTGATGCTCAGCCACCGCAACCTCTGCGCCAACCTCTGGTCCACCGAGGACGTCCGCCCGAGCTTCGACTGGGACGTGTGGCTGTCCCTGCTGCCCCTGTCTCACACCCTCGAGTGCAGCATGTGCCTGCTCCTCCCGATGCAGGCCGGAGCCAGCGTAAACTACATCGAGAAAGCCCCCACCCCCTCGATCCTGATGAGCGCCCTCGCCAAGGTGCGCCCCACCACGATATTGTCCGTACCCCTTATTATAGAAAAGGTGTACCGCAGCGCCGTGCTGCCCAAGCTCACCGCCACACCACTGCTCCGGTTCATGCACAGGATACCGCCCCTGAGGAAAATGATGCACCGCAAGGCCGGGAAGCAGCTCTTCGAGAAATTCGGCGGCCGCATCCGCTTCTTCGGCATCGGCGGCGCAAGGCTCGACCCGGAGGTGGAGCGCTTCCTGCTGGAGGCCCGCTTCCCCTACGCCATAGGCTACGGCCTCACCGAGACATCGCCCCTCATCGCCGCCGCTCCCCCCGACATGGTACGGCTCGGATCCACCGGTCCGGTAGTCAAGGGAGTAGAACTTCGGCTGCTGGACAAAGACCCCAAGACCGGCGTGGGAGAGATAGCCGTCAAGGGGGACAATGTCACCCGCGGCTATTTCAAGAACCCCGAGGCCACAGCCGCCGCATTCACCGAGGACGGCTGGTTCAAGACCCGCGACCTGGGCAAGCTGGACCGAGACGGCTGGCTCTACATCAAAGGCCGTTCGTCCACAACGATTATCGGACCCAGCGGCGAGAACATCTACCCCGAGGAAGTCGAGAGCGTCATCAACAGCCACGAGATGGTCGCCGAATCGGTCGTAACCTCCCGCAAGGGCCGCCTGACCGCCCTCGTCCACTTCGACTCCGAGAAACTCAAGGCCTTCCTCGAGTCGACCGACGAACTCAAGCGCACCACACAGGAAAAACTCGAGAATCTCAAGAAAGAGGTCCTCGAGTATGTCAATCAGAAAGTCAGCAAATTCTCCCGCATCAGTGAGATCGACCCCCAGGAAGAAGAGTTCGAGAAAACCGCCACCCACAAGATCAAGCGCTACCTCTACGACGGTTCGCGGGCTGGAGAACAGCAGAAGAAGAAAGAGTCTACTTCTGCTGGTAAAGGACGGGATTGAGAGCAGGGTCGTTGTACATTTTCACCTGACGGTAGAGCTTCATGTACTTGCGACCTGACTCGATGTCCTCCAGCAGCTCGTCCAGAGCCGTAGACAGGTCTACAAGCTGCTGTTCCAGAGTACTCAGGCGGGAGGCGCACTTGGTACGGTGAGCCTCGTCGGCATCCTTGCGGCTGACCTCCACCCTCATGTGGTAAATCTTCAGGGCCAGGATGGACAGACGGTCCACAGCCCAGGCTGGGGTCTCGGTATTGATACCGGCTCCGGGGAGAGTCCGGATATCCTTGTATCTCATGTAAAAAATATCGTCGATGCGCTCCACCAGATCTGTACGGTCCTGGTTCGAGCGGTCGATGCGGCGCTTCAGGGCCAGGGCGTCCACAGGGTCTATGGCCGGGTCGCGGATGATGTCCTCCAGGTGCCACTGGACAGTGTCTATCCAGTTCTTGCGGTACAGGAGTCCGTCGAGGGATGTCCCGTCATACTTGTTTACGAAAGGAGCATCCACATCATCGATGCGGTGCCATGTCTCTATCTGATCTACGAACAGGTCGTAACAATGTTTGCTGAAACTCATGATGGTGTCTGGTTTTTAAGGGTTATTTGAAGTCGATGTCGAAACGGCCGACCCATTCGCCCTGGGCTCCGGCCTGGACGACGACTACGTCACGGCCGACGCGGTTCTGGTAGACGCGGTCGGTCTTGAGGAAGGTGTGGCTGTGGCCGCCGATGATGATGTCGATGTTCTCGGAATCCTTGGCCAGGGCGACGTCGTTGGCCTGGTCCGGATAGCCGGAGTAGCCGAGGTGGGTCAGGGCGATGACCAGGTCGCACTTCTCCACGTTTTTCAGGTAGTCGGCCCATTTGTCGGCGGAGGCGAAGGCGTCCATGTAGACGATGCCCTTGAGGTTCTGTCGGGCTACGAGCGTCCTCAGGCTGGTAGTCAGGCCAAAGATGCCTATCTTCTTACCGGCCTTCTCCACGATGACGTAAGGCTTCACCAGAGGCTCGAGGGCCGTGCCGGAGAAGTCGTAGTTGGCGCAGACGGTCTGGAACCTGGCCTTGGACAGGCGGCGGGCCAGTTCGTCCACTCCGTTGTCGTACTCGTGGTTGCCTATGGCCACGACCTCATAGCCGAGGGAGTTCATCACCTCCATCTCGAGGTCCCCGTTGAACACGGTGAAATAGGGAGTACCCTGATTGTAGTCCCCGGCATCCACTATCAGCACGTGGTCCCTGCCGTACTGGGAAAGCACCTGATGGAAATACTCGGCGCGGCGGTGTACTCCTCCTGTGCCGGCTCCCTTGCCGGTGCGGACCTCCTCTATCTGGGAGTGGGAGTCATTGGTATGCAGGATCACCAGATCCTGGGCGGTGAGAGCGGGTGCGGCAGCGAAGAGCAGAAGGGAGGCTGCCGCGGATATGATATTGTTCCTCATTTTCATAACTTGAGTCATCTGTTTTTAGTCCTCGTCAATGATTACACGTCCGTCGGTCTTGTTCTCCAGTACCACTCCGGATTCGGAGAGTTCTTCCAGATAGGCCACCGCAGCGTCCCGCATCACTATGCCGGTGCGCTTGATGGAGACGGCCTCGCTGCCGATGTGGAAGCGGTCACCTCCGTCGAGCAGGAAATCGATGGTCACAAGGTTATACAGGCCGTCCTCCTCCAGGGGCTGCCCCCCTATCAGGCAGTTCTCTATCTCCTTGTCCTCAACCAGGATCCGCACTCCTCCCAGGGCCTCGAAGCGCTCGCGGTGAGCGAAGTTCTCGAGTATCTCCCGCACGTCCTTGCCCTTCATCACGGCCACTACGACCGAGTTGTTGAACGGAAGGGTGGAATAGATGTCGTAGACGCGGACCGCGCCCTTGGGAAAGTTGCTGCGGATGCCGCCCATGTTGGTCAGGGAGAGCGTGGGATAATCGTTGTCGATATAAGGCTGAGCTGCATGTATCAGCATGTCGGCCACCAGGTTGGTAAGGGCGCTCTCGGGCTGGGCCTCCTCTATCTCGGCATTGGAGTAGATGACCACCTTCATCAGAGGGCCCATCTGCTCCTGATGCTCAGCGATGATGCGGTCCACCGGATACACGGTCGCACTCTCGTAGGTCGAATCCATGCGTACCCTCTGCCACTTGTACTCAAAGTTCTGAGCACCAAGCAGCTGCGCCGCAAGCAGCAAGAAAGCTATAATAAATATTTTACGCATACCTTAATACTTTAACCATTTCCAAATATCCTTCCATGAATATTTCGTTCCGTGCATCAGGATACCGATACGATAAACCTTTCCGGAGAAGAACACAGCTATCAGGAAAGTAATCAGCAGCAGCCCGATGGACAGCAGCAGCTCCCAGGTCTGTACGCAGCCCTCGAAGGGCACGCGGGCGAGCATCACCATCGGGGAGGTGAATGGTATCATCGAGCCCCAGAAGGCCAGCTGGCTGTCGGGGTTCTGGAAGGCCTGAAGCATGAGCAGCAGACCGATGATGAGGGGAATGGTCACGGGCAGGACGAGCTGCTGGGTGTCGGCCTCGTTGTCCACTGCGGAACCGATAGCTGCGAAGAGGGAGGCGTACAGCAGGTAGCCGAGCACGAAGTAGATCAGGAAGCAGCCGATGATGAGGCCGAAGTTGACCTCCTTGATGGCCGAGAATACCTGGGCCATCTCGCTCTCGGAGGCCTGGGCCATCTCGGTTATCTGCTCGGTGCCCATGCCGGCCATCTGGGTCATCTGCTCCATGGCCTCGGGGTCGCCCATCAGTTCGGGGCCCATGGCGAGCTGGAAGCCGAAGACTATGGCCAGGGTCAGTATCACCCAGATGAAGAACTGGGTGAGAGCCACGCTGGCCACGCCGAGAATCTTGCCTATCATCAGGTCGAAGGGCTTGACGGAGGAGACGATGACCTCGACTATCTTGTTGGACTTTTCGTTGATGACGCTGGTCATGACCATGTTGCCGAACATCGTCACGAACATGTAGATGACGAAGCCCATGATGAAGGAGATGGCCATGTTGATGCCGAGTATCGACTCACGGTCCTCGCCGTCCTCGCTGACGATGTAGGTGTTCAGGTCCACCTCGTGGCTGAGGTCCGCCTGTATCTGGTCGAAGTTCTCGATATTGTACTGCTGGAGCTTGTAGCGCTCGATGATGCTGTTGACGTCATCCTTTATCGCATCGCTCACCTTGGCGTTGATCTGTTTGGCGGCGTAGGCGTCCACTGTCACGTTGTTGGCGGTATCCAGTGGTGAGACATACATCACGGCGTAGACTCCGAGACTGTCGAGATGGTTCTTGATGAACTCGAGATCAGTGTTGTCGGGGAGAATATACTCTATCGTCGCCCCGCTCTCGAGGGCTTGGGCCACGACACCGGAGTCATCGACCACCATCACCTTGTTAACGTCCTTGTCCCAGTCGGCCATCATTATCAGCGAGGGCACGATCATCAGGGCCGCGAACAGGATAGGTGTGACGATAGTGGTGATTATAAATGATTTCTTCTTGACGCGGATAGAGAACTCACGTCCCAGTACGAGTTGTATCTTCTTGAAGTCCATATTACTTGCCCTCCCCTTTTACTAATTGGATGAAAATATCGTTCATGCTCGGTATCAGCTCGCGGTAGGACACCACGTCGATGCCGCTGCCGGCCAGCTCCGAAAGTATCTGAGCCGAAGGCGTACCCTTGGCCACGTCGTAGACGGCCCTGCGGATATCCTTGTGCTCCACGTCGAAGGCGAGGGAGAGCACCAGTGAGCCGGACAGTTCCACTGAAGCCTCCGAAGGACGGTAGAGCACCTCCACCTGGTTGCGGCCGTGCTCGCGGCGGATCTGCTCCACACCGCCGGTGACCACGAGGTTGGACTTGTTAATCAGGGCAATATTGTCACAGAGTTCCTCCACCGACGCCATGTTGTGGGTCGAGAGGATGACCGTCGTGCCCTCGTCCCTCATACGCAGTATCTCGTCGCGGATGAGCTGGGCATTCACGGGATCGAAGCCGGAGAACGGCTCGTCGAGAATCAGCAGCTCGGGTCTGTGGAGGACGGTGGTGATGAACTGCACCTTCTGGGCCATACCCTTGGAGAGTTCCTCCACCTTCTTGTTCCACCAGCTCTCGATGCCGAACTTCACGAACCATTTCTTGAGTTCGGTCATGGCCTGCTGGCGGCTGAGTCCCTTGAGACGGGCCAGATACATGGCCTGCTCCCCTACCTTCATCTTCTTGTAGAGGCCCCTCTCCTCGGGGAGGTAGCCGATGCGGTAGACGTCGTCGGGGACGACCGGGTTGCCGTTGAAGAGCACGATACCGGAATTGGGCACCGTGATCTGGTTCATAATGCGGATGAGGGTAGTCTTGCCGGCGCCGTTGGGGCCAAGCAGACCGAAGATAGTCCCCTTGGGGACTTCTATCGAGACATGGTTCAGGGCGGTGTACGTGCCGAACACCTTGACTATGTCCCTACAGGTTATCGTGTTCATATTGTCTTGAAAATACTATTCGAACTTGATGGATACCAGCTCCTGGGTGTGGTCCAGACGGCCCTTGCGGTCATATACCGCCTGCCTGATGCAGCCGATGCCGGCCGCGTACCAGGTCTCTATGCGCTCGGTCCTGGAGCCCACGGTCCTGGTCACCTGCTCCTCCTTGATCAGGAAGCAGTCGAATGTCCCGGCAGGGACGGTGATGCTCTTCTGCTCTACCACCTGACGGTCCTGAGTGGCGATGGTCGCCGATATCTTGCCTATTCTAACCTTGATGGTGCCGTCGGGGATGGCCGTTCCGACCTTCATGCCGGAGGGGACGCTGCTGGCATCGCCCTTGGACATGATGTCCTGGACCTTCATCACCTTGCCCACGTCGCTCATGCGGGAGACGGTGCCGTCAGGACCGCCGACCGTAACCTCCATCGGAAGATTGCCGCCGTTGTCATCGAAGAGAGGACTGCCGTCCTCATCGTAGAAATACTGGTCAAACGTCACCGTACCGTCCGTCAGAGTTCCCTCGACTGCGCTCACCTTCATGATATAGGAGCTCATCTTTGCTCCGTCGGAATCATAATTGACATATTCCAGTACCATTCCCTTGGTGATGGGGCAATACCCCGACTTATCGTAGTCCTGTGCGGATACAGAATATCCGCCGGACAGCACGAGGGCCGCGGCGGACATCAATGTGCAGATTGTTGCGGTTAACTTTCTCATTGCCTTATCTTTTAATCCTTGTCTTTGTCCTCTTCCATCCCCTCCCCGTCCGACACGGCCTGAAGCCTGTTGACCAGCACCTTGTCTATCCTGGGGCCGTCCATATCCACTACCTCCAGGCGCAATCCGTGCCAGTCCACCCACTCTCCGGACTGGGGTATGTGCTCCAGCAGTTCAAGAATCAGGCCACCGACCGTATTGTAGTCATTTTCTTTCTCGGAAGCCAGATCCTCCATGTCGAAATGGGCCAGGAAGTCGTAGAAGGGGCACTGGCCGTCCACCAGCCAGCCTCCGCTCTTGCGCTCGATGATATCCGGTTCGTCCTCCTCATCATCTATCGAGCCCACCAGTCCTTCCAGGATGTCCTTGTATGTCACGATACCCTGACACACACCGAACTCGTCGCAGACCAGACCATAGGTCACATGGGCTTTCTTCATCTGCTCGAGCACCTTATACACATCGGTGTACTCGTGAAAATACTGAACGGGACGGACTATCTCGTCGAGGGAGAAGCTGTCGTTGTCCAGCTTGCCGAAAAGGTCCTTGAGGTAGACCACCCCGACTATCTCGTCCAGGCTGCCGTCGCCTACGGGATAGACCTCAAACAGGTTCTCCTGGACGGTAGTGCTTATCTCCTCGCGCGTCATCTCCTTGTCTATCCAGACTATCTCGTTGCGGCTGGTCATTATGGACTCTATACTTCTGTCACCCAGAGAAAACACCCTCTCCACGATATCCTGCTCGACGTCCTGTACCTCACCGTCCTCCTTACCCTCGGCCACCATCGACTTGATCTCCTCCTCCGTCACCTTCGCCTCCTTCTCCTCCACGTGGAAAGCCTTGGTTACCAGCGACGTGCTCTTGTCCAATATCCAGACAAAAGGAGTGGCTATCCAGGAAAGGACCAGCATCGGGCCGGACACCACCTTGGCGATGCTCTCGGGAGAGCCCAGTCCCAGACGCTTGGGCACCAGCTCGCCTATGACTATCGACAGGTAAGTCACGATAATGACGATGGTCACCTGGGCGACAGGCTGGGCCACGCCCTCGGACATGCCCCATCCCTCAAGGATATCCGAAAACTTGTATGCTATCGAATCTCCCGAGTAGAGACCGGTGAGAATGCCTATGAGGGTAATGCCTATCTGTACGGTGGACAGAAACCTGTTGGGCCTCTCGGTCAGGCTGAGAACGTTCTTTGCGGTACGGCTACCACGCTTGGCATCTGCGGTAAGACTTGATTTTCTAGCACTTATAAGAGCGACCTCACTCATGGAGAAAAGGCCGTTGAGTAGAATAAGAAGAAGTATTATAAATATTTCCATTCAATAATATGTAGTCTCGGCTGCAAAAATAATGAAATTTTGGAATCAAAACCGATTCCTCTCCATTCTTACTCCGAATTCTCCATACATTTGTTGAAACAATGCCGGCACAGGGGCTCGTAGATGTCCTTCTCCCCCAGTTCGACGAGGCGGTCACTGGAGCTCAGGCGGTGGGAATGCAGGGCCGGATCGCCGCAACGCACGCAGATGGCATGCACCTTGTCCACGTATTCGGCCACGGCCATGAGGGCCGGCATCGGGCCGAAGGGCTTTCCGAGATAATCCATATCGAGGCCGGCGGCTATCACCCTTATGCCGGAAGACGCCAGCTGGCGGCATACGTCCACTATCCCGTCATCGAAGAACTGGGCCTCGTCTATGCCCACCACGTCCACGTCCCCCGACAGCAGCAGGATGCTGGCCGAGGACTCGACCGGAGTCGACATGATGGCGGTGGCGTCGTGCGAGACCACCTCCTCCGCGGAGTAGCGTGTATCTATTCCGGGCTTGAATATCTCCACCCGCTGGTTGGCGAACTTGGCCCGCTTGAGCCTGCGGATCAGTTCCTCGGTCTTGCCCGAGAACATCGAGCCGCAGATGACTTCGATCCAGCCCGGTTTTTTTGCGTATTCTGAAAACATTTTCTTACTTTTGTCCTTTGAGAATTTGATACGGATGCTCACGTCCCGGCATCCGGACTGCAAAATTAACATTTTATCGCTACTTCTCATTTTTGAAACAGTGGAAAACAGCAAAAGGGATCAATACGCTCCTTTCCAAACTAATGTACGGCGAACTGGCAATTAACGAAATATAAATGACTATGGATAAGTCAATAGGTATATTGGATAAGGATTACACGCTATGGGTCAAGGAACTCGTAAAGCGTTACCGCAGCAGTCAGATCAAGGCTGCAGTAAAAGTGAACAACGAATTGCTCCGCTATTATTGGGAACTTGGCAAGGACATAGAAGATAAGCAAGCAGACAATAAGTACGGTAGTAGGTTCTACGCTACGCTAAGCCGTGATTTACGCCACGAAATGCCTGATGTAGAGGGCCTGTCGGAAACTTCCATCCGTTATGCAAAACGCTTTTATATTCTTTACAGCCAGCATATTGCAATTCTTCCACAAGTTGTGGAAGAATTTGAAAAGGCAAATCTTCCACAGTTTGTGGAAAGATTGCATTCTGAATTGTTTTCTATTCCATGGGGGCATCACCGCTATATAATAGACAAATGTTCGAACAACCCGGAAAAGGCTTTGTTCTATGTCCGTCAAACATTGGAAAATGGTTGGAGCCGGGATGTACTGCTCAATATGCTGGGGACAAACCTATATGAACGCAGCAGCAAAGCTCAGACCAATTTCAAGAGCACGCTTATTGATGCTGACAGCGATCTGGCACAGGAAATGACACGTGACCCATACAACTTTTCTTTCACTAATTTGCAAGGAAAATACAACGAACGAGTCCTTAAAGACGCATTGCTCACCAATATCACAAACTTTCTGCTGGAGCTTGGCACCGGGTTCGCTTATGTAGGTAAAGAATATCGCCTACAAATTGCAGAAAAGGAAAAATTTATTGACATACTCTTTTACAATCTTAAACTGTCCTGTTATGTGGTGATAGAGGTTAAAATTGGTGAGTTTGACTTTGCTGATGTCGGACAGTTGAGCGGCTATGTTGTGGCATGCAATCATATTTTACGCAAAGAGGGACGCGACAATCCAACGATAGGATTACTTATTTGCAAGCAAAAGAACAATACTTTGGCTCAATACGCACTTGAATCAAGCAGTCAGCCCCTTGGAATATCTGAATATGAACTTGAAAAGCTATATCCCGAGAAGGTGGAAGGCACAATGCCGTCCATTAAAGAGATAGAGGCAAAATTAGATGGTCAAACTAATAACTAAATTCTCATTTTCTACCATGGCAGGCAAGCTTTACATCGTGCCCACCCCCGTGGGCAATCTGGAGGACATGACTTTCAGGGCTGTGGAGGTTCTCAGGCAGGTCGACCTGATTCTGGCCGAGGACACCCGCACCACCTCGGTGCTGCTCAAGCACTACGGCATCTCCAAACCGACCGAGGCCCATCACAAGTTCAACGAGCACGCACGGGTACGCCCCGTCTGCGAGAAGCTGCTCTCGGGCATGGACATAGCCCTGGTCTCTGACGCGGGCACTCCGGGAATATCCGACCCGGGATTCATGCTCGTCAGGGAATGCGCGGAGGCCGGGATAGAAGTGATCACCCTGCCCGGAGCCACAGCCTTCGTACCCGCCCTGGTGGACTCGGGACTGCCGCTGGACAGATTCGTCTTCGAGGGATTCCTGCCGGTAAAGAAGGGACGGCAGACCAGACTGACCGCACTGGCGGAAGAAGGACGGACCATGGTCTTCTACGAGTCCCCCTACCGTCTGGCCAAGACCCTCACGCAGATGTGCGGGTACTTCGGACCGGACAGAAAAGCCTCCGTCTCCCGCGAGATCAGCAAAATACACGAGGAGACCCGCCGCGGCACCCTATCGGAGCTGGCCTCCTGGTACACCGACAACCCGCCCAAGGGCGAGATAGTATTCATCGTAGAAGGGAAGGACTATGTGGGAAGACATGGACAGCCGGAAGAAGAGTAAGGGACAGAAACTGTTCTCACAGGGAGTGGTCGTCCTGGTATGCCTGATACTCACAGGACAGACGGTATTCTTCGGCAAATATCTGATAGACAGCCGACGGTCCGACCGTTCAGGTCTCAGGACCATGCAGGAGACACCGCAGGCCAATGCTCAGGACAATGCCCGGGACAATGACGCTCCGGCCCCGGAAAGTCCCTCCGCCCAGGCACCTCCGTCCGGTTCAGGCGGCCAGACTGCTTCCGGAGGAAGGTCGGACCGGTCAGGCAGCATCCCACCGGACCGGACACGCCCCCCGGCCTCGACAGCAGCCGACAGCCGGGCCCCGTATCCCAGCGGTACCCCGGACGGCCGGAATAATTCCATACAGACCGACAGCCCCTCCGCAGCATACCCCCACGACGGATGGCACTGGGACCGCGTCGAGCTCAATTCCGCCGACAGCGCCGCCCTGGACGCCCTCCCCGGCATAGGTCCCTACTACGCCCGCCAGATCCTCGCCTACCGCGACAGGCTGGGCTTCTACGCCGACCTCACCCAGCTGCTGGACATCCGAGGCATGGACACCGCCCGTCTCCACCGCCTGGCCGACCGCCTATACATCGACCCGGCCTCCATACGCCCCCTGGACCTATACACCATGTCCCTGGACTCCATGGCCGCCCACCCCTACATCGGCACATACGCCGCCAAAGGCATCGACCGCCTCCGCCGCACCGTTCCAAAAGCGGATTTCACCTTCCAGACCATCCTCGACAGCCGCATCCTCCCTCCCGCCCAGGCCCGCCGCCTCGCGCTCTACTTCCGGCTGGCAGGCGATACAGGCCCTAAGGAACCGGAATAAGAGAACTGTTTGCAGAACCGTCCGTCTGGCACATTTGAACCAAAGCCACCTGATACATAGATATTTGCCAAACTCGTCCGGCAAACTTATTTAACTTGTTTCACTAAGTGATTTACCGGCTCAGTTCAATTCTGCCTATTTACCGGCCTGCCGTAAGTATTGCTGCCAGGGCATTTGCAGCATTGCATTGATCAAAGGTGAACCCGATTCCCACATCTTTGGTTCACTTGCGAGCATAGCACAAAACCCAACCGGGCTTCCACGCCTCTGGCCCTCGCTTCTCCCATCGGATACCTGCAAAGGTGTACCTAAAACACGGGAAACGGTTCACCTTTGAAGAAGGGCAATACCCGGAACGCCGCAACAGGCGCTGTGGCCACGGTCGGGACCGCAAGCCACCGCAAAGGTGTACCCGAAAGGCGGGAAACGGTTCACCTTTGCGGCAGGACAGCATAGGGGACCATGTGGCCACTGAATGTTTAAACTGCTGCCTGCCAGGCCATCCTTGCAATCATGTTCTGCTCATCCGGACAGGTTCAGTGGCTTTCGACATCTTTGACGCAGCGGACATAGCCTTTCTCCCACTCTACGTGCGGATTGTTCTGGAGCATGAATGTGTGGGAGAGAAAATCCCAGATGAAACCGCCTCGGTTCTCGTAATTGCCGGCGTAATCATCGTCTATGGAGAACGCCGTCTGTGAAATGAACACCAGATGCTCGTCTCCACCATCATCTTCGTAATAAGGACGCTGGTCGAAAAACCATCTTGTGTGTTGGGTGTGAGTCCAATCGCCCCAGCCAATCCATTCCCATTCCCGTGTTCCTGTATAATACTGAGCCGAAATGTCATAGGACGGCCACTGACAATCACTGGACAGGCGCGTAGTCATGATGAGCAGCTCCCTCTGGTTAGGCATGCGGTATCCCTCAGGGCAAGGGTTGCCAGTCTGATAGTCCTGCCAGTGACCGCGTTTTGAACTTATCCAACTGTAGGTGGCCTCATCTTCAGTAGAATATTCATTATCGTCCCACCATTGAGGCTCCGCTTTACCATTCTGCACCTCATAAATCTCTCCCCGCGTAACCCCATACATTTTATAATCTGCTAAAAACATCATGTACGGTTTATTGTTGGTAGGGTCATCCATGCTGTGCGCGGGAAGTGGAGAACCGCCGTCACTGACACTGCGGCGGGCAACCGGGTTCATTCTGGACAGGTCCAGATAGTAGCTGTATGTGCCATTGCCCTGACCGTCTGTGTATTGCAATACAGAGTCCACAGTTATGTAGTCCTGCGGCTCCTCATCCTCCCTGACACTTCCTTCTTCATTTATAGAAAAACCCAGATTACGTATGCATCTGTAGGCATAACGGTCTCCGTTCAGAGCGCTGCTGCCATAGTCTCCGCTGTAACTGCCCAAAGATGCTCCTTCCTCTGCCCAAAGAACCCACGGTCCGTTGTTTCTTTGATCATAGGAACTGGAAGTGTAGTGCCAGTACTGATTTGTACCGCCCGGCCTCAGGGCCTTGTCCTGCGGATACAGCCGGGATGCCTCATCCAGAGCCCATTCACCAATATAGATGTCGGTCAGCTGGTCGATGGCAGCGAGGTACCAGCGCAGCTCATTGGCATCTATTACGTCATCCCCGTCAAGATCGCGGTTTCGCAACAGACAAGCATAGACCGCCTTTTCATAACCGCTGTTGAGACCGTATTGCTCGGATTTGTCAATGATATCACTCCATTTGCGGCCGCTGCCCAGTATCTGCCAGGTGTTCCAGCGTCCGTTGCTGAGACTTGTGCCGGCACTAACATTACCTGGTTCCAGGCGCAATGAATCCTTCTCCCCTGGACGCACAGCCTCCATTGTAGATTCAAGGCCCCATGCAGTAGTGACATCCGAGGTCTTGTCATACAATGTACGTATGGCCCGCTGTACAAAAGTGTAGGATGACCGCACCATGTTGGTGTTTCCGTCAGGGCTGAATATGCGGTCATCCTCCGGAGTAAGGATGTGCAACTGACGGCTGTCCGCATCTACCATTTCTTTCCATAAAGTGAGTTCGGGCAATGTACTGCCTGGACGGTAAACATTCACATTCTCATCCACAAATGCCGTGATTGTTATAGTGCTGCTGCCGCCTACAGACAGTTCATTCAGTTTTCCTACATCGTTGACCTTCTTCAAGAACTTTATCAGCTGATCCACATCCATCGCCTCCGGGACAGCATTCCATCCATCTGCATATTCCCACTCCGCCGGATTCCATGATGGATCATATCCCTGGCCGTCACTCCGCAAGGAGGCATCTCCGGGATATGGCGCGTACTGGTCGGAGGTAAGCCCGAGGTTATCCTGCATGTTGCGCAATTGATTCACTGAGAATTTTATCCATCTGTAATCCACACTTTCGATATCCTGAGCCTCCACGGACCCTTCCAATGTGGGGTCGTAAACGAACCCACTGGTAAACTGAGTCCGGACACTCCAGGTCATAAGGTCTGTTATGCTTCCCACATTCAGCTGAAGGAGAGACCTGTCATAGTGGGAGTCCAGTTCAAACACATCATTGGTGCTGTATGCCAGGTCTCCCTCGTAGCCTGGACGCTGTTCGTACGGGTCGCTTCCATCGCTTCCGATAACCTCAACCACCATGCTGTTTACACCTTGGACGCTGATATTATATGTGTAGTATCCGTTGCGACGGGTATCGTAGTCATCTGCATTGCCAACATCAGACCCAAGATGTACGATGTACCGGACATCCGCGCTTACGACCCTGGCTGTGCCGTCTTCCAAAGTGCGGTCATAAGTCAGATAGCCGGTAATAACCATGTATGGTGCATTATCATCGGCATATTTGAAATCAGTATTGCGGTATTCCTGCCCAGGACGGCCACTGTCGCCTTCACCCATACCTTCGGTGTTGCTTTCCTCCCGCATGGCGTAGCGTTCCTCATCTGTTGACTGCGGCATTGCCTCCCTGATGGAACTCTTGTACCGCCTGCGGCTCTCCGGCATGTAGAACACAAAACTGCCGCCGACTGATTGAGCGGTATTATCTTCAGTTACTATTTCAATATCCTCGAAAGGACGCTCGTCCGTATCGAACCATGAAGCACTGCCTCCTAACTCCTCGGCTGAGGCATCCCAGTGTCCGTCATCATCCCACGGTCCCTCCATTGTTCCGAGAGTGCTCTCGTGCGAGACCTCATACGGCAGGAGCAGCGACTGCATGGGCACCCTCATTATCCTCCAGTTCTTTGGCTCGAATGCCATATTGCTGATTCCGCTGCCCTCGGGAGCTTCAGCCTTGACTATTACCCGCACCTTTGCATCCACCCGCTCCAGTTCGAGGGTACAGGCCAGATTGCCGTCCCCGTCCAGATTGCCGTTGTTGATATTTATCTTGTCACTACCACCGCTGACTGCACGGCCCGTCATCATGAATTGGGCATTGCGTTCCACGCTTTCCTCACGCATCGGCATGATGACATTCCCAAGATCTTCCAATGTCATTACTGCATCAAGAGTTTCCCGTCGTATGGTGAAAGATGTGGTGGTATAGTCCGTTGTGAGATTGGCAATACCCACAATAGTAGCCCCGTTGGTAGAAGGCACATCCTCCAGCATGACCGTACCCTTGGTGGGATTCAGCTTGCCGCTGTATGACTGGTAATCGCTAATACCAGTACCGTCATTGATGAAATAATAACTGACGGCTGTACCGTCCTCTTTCAGGACCCGGTTGCCATTGGAGTCAAATATCAGTATAAGCAGATTGTTGACCTGATTCTCAGAAACAGAGTCCTGTGACGCACGGGTATATACAGAACTTTCGCCCACATCGTAGCGCAGGGTAAAGTCAACCGGAGTCCCCTCAGGCCAAGATTGGGACCAACGCTCGTCAATGCTGCATCCCGTCAGGATTCCAAAAGCAAGGACTGCCAATACGATCGCGGTGTTTATAATAAATCTATGTTTCATTTTCCTCATTGTCAATCAAATACCGGTATATCCACAGTGTATTCTTCCCAGGGCAGAACCTCGAATGAAATCGAGATGTCGACCCTTTCATTAATCCTGGCCAGGATGGTCATCTGCGTATTCCGTGGTATAACCACGTTACCTGAAATAGTTCCTGTACTGGAGGTACCGTCGTTGCGGTATAGAGTAAGCGAAAGACCGTTTTCACCTGCACCTCCGCACGGGAGGATGTAAGCCGTGAAAAAGTCCACAGTGGTAGCAGCTTCGATAGCAGACGACTCTTCCGTATCGATGGTCAAGGGCAGGTATCCGTTATAATCGTCAGGAACATCTCCACGGTTGCCCGTATTGTCCGGGAATAGATATGTCCTGTCTCCAACGATATTGCCGAACTCCAGTCTTTTCTTCATGTCTATACTGTAACTGACGGCATTCTCAACCCTGACTAGAATCTTTGCAACCATTCTTTCCAGGTCAACGGTTACAGCACCCATATCCGCGGTCACTTCAACAGTGGTTGTCCCAGTCATGGGGAGTCCTTTCTCCGCTATCACATCTTCCAGATCGTTAAATCCTTTTATTGGGAACTGCTCATTATTTTCATCTATAAACAAAGTCGTATTCAATGCCGATGGATCAGCCAGCAGTCCACCGACAGCACCTTCACCAAACAGGAAATCCTCATCAGTGTAACCAAGCGTCTCCTCATTGGCCACGACATAGAATGTCACACTACCTACTGGTACTCCAGGAACAGTGTAGACGACATGAGGCCTCTGACTGCTCATGGAGATGTCTGTTATTCTTTCAGAACAATACACTACCTTTTCAGTTCCATCTGCTGCTCCTGTACAGGCGATTATTCTGAGAGAACGGATTGCTGTCTCAGCCTCGGTTCCTGCTGCTTTGGTCCATGTATCCTCATCTTTTACAGGCCCGTTGCCATGCATTCCTATGCCCAACGTCACATCAACAGTATCAGCATACTCCAATGCCGGATGTGTGCTGCAGGAAACAGCAACAAGCATATTCATCAACAATATGTATTTAATGTGTCTCATCTTACTGCCAATCATTAAAATCCATGGAATAATTCTCGTCTTCCCAATCCAGCACATTGATATTCAGTATGACATCCTGCGAGTTGTTGAGCTTTATAGTATAAACATATTGCTTACCGGGTTCCCATATCGGGTTCTCCGGTACAGAGACCGTGACTTGCTCCTGCTCCGTCCCGTCAAGAGTCCAGTCAAGAACTATCCTGCAGTCGTTTCCTGGCATCTGTGGTATAAGCAGCAAATTCTGTAGAACAGGGACAGGTGACCCTGGAACAATATTCAGAGGACTATTTTCTGCCGGTAGGCTGAAAATGCCGTCTGCCGTTTGCCCTGAGAAATCCCAAATGCTACCATTGTAACGGCCTGAGTCATGAACTCCACTGAACGTTAATGATGTGATACTTATATCTCCATACCCAGTTTCCACCTGAACACTTACACGAGACAACAGATGCATGAAATTAAATGCCACTGACGAATGATCAGGGGCTGCATTACGGTATTCCCGGACGGCAGCGGCTGTCATAAGGTCTATGTCGGCGGCGGGAGAATCAAGTTCTATGGAGGTAAAACCGTCCGGGGAGCATGCAGCCATGACACCGCTACCCTCGTCAGGGAAAGGATGCAGAGCATAAAAACTGTAGTTGCCCTCAGTCCAGTAACGGGGGCGGTCGTAGGTCCAGAAATCATCCGCGCTTCCTGCTCCTGCCCTGTATACTTTCTCGCAGTTGAATACGGAATTTACGTCTGCACCGTTCCCACCGGCAGGGGTCTGATAACCCCACACAGCGAATTCATGCATATCTTCCTCGTTTTCCACTACGGATTTTGTGAGGGGAGATGCGGCAAATCCGATGGTGCTGGAAGGTCTTTCCTCCTGGCGGGCCATGTCACAAGCTGTTACAGCTGGCAGAAGGACTGTCATGAAAGTGAAAACCAATATGTGTGTGTGCGCATGCATGGTGTTATGTCGTTGATTGTTGTAAAATTGCCAAGTACGTAGGCGGCGTGAGTCGGTCTTGTGACAGCCTACCGGGCGGGCGGCGGGAGGAGGTGGTGTTTGGGGTGCACTTCGCGGTTTGCTGCGTTCTGGGGCGCTTTCCTGCTTTCGACTCCTTCGGAAGGAGTGTGGTTTTTGGCCGTTTTCGCTACTCCTTCGGAAGGAGTTGATGGAAGGGGCGGTGGAGTGCTCTCGGAATGCGGGTTTGGGGTACACTTCCAGGAGGCGGATGCTATGGAGGCGTGACTGACTCACGCTGTCAATGAACTCGGTTTGGGGACCGGGAGGGGACGTTCAACCCCGCCCGGCCGGTGTGGTGCGTCAAGAGCTGCTGTTAGCTTAATCCGGGTCAGTCTCTGTTGCGTTTCGCGTTCGTAACGGAGGCCGGTTGCCCGTAACGTTTATGATTAATTCGCAGACTGATTTATACCATTGCTGGTGTCAATAGGAAGACTGCTCTCAGAATCTTCATTCGACCAGCCTTCCACAGCATCTACATCGAATACAATTGGCTCAAGCCCGAGGTTGTCAGCGCTGATGGTGGCGGTATAAACGTAATGGAAACCGGGATCCCATTCCCAGCCAAGGTCGTTTTGGTCTCCCAGACTGAGAGAAACATTTTCGAATTTGTAAGTTTCATCAGTGTCAGTTTCTGAACCATCTGCATTCATGCCTTTCCTGACAATAGTGAATGAAACTGTCAGATTGGAAGCATTCTGAGGAATCAAGAACTTGTTGACCTTAACAGGAGTCACGCCGCCTGCGTCTGTCGTCTTTCCTGAAATTGTCTGTCCAGTAGCATCAACATACTGATAGGCATCGGTTATTTCGCTTCCATGTGCACTCCAATTACTATACGAGTACTGTGACTGAGTGCTTGCAATGGCATTTCCAGTGAATGTCGCAGTGGTGCATGCTTTGACCTTTACATCCTTTATCGTAAGGTCATGGTTGTTGAGTGTCTCGTCCTTGGTAAATACCAGTTCAATATTGGAGAGGATGTGGTAGAATGTGAACTGGACTGACTCCATATCATCTCCTTCGGTGTAGGTGTAGCTGTCTTTTGCACTCACTGAATAAATAAGGTCCTTGTTACCATCAGCAGCAGTATATTCTATGGTCAGATAGCTCTTGTCTGTTTCGTTATAAGTGAAAGTGACGCCTTTGGCAAGTCTTTCATTGTCATTGGAATACGCAGCAAACTTATAGGGATTGCCAATTTGCCAATAGCGTGTGGTATCGTAGGCCCAGCCACTGTTTCCATCGGTCTTCACCTCTGTATTGTTGAATACTTTGTTTGAAGCATCAGTGGCACCATAAACGAAGAATGATGTAAGTCCGGCTTCCCCATCGATAGCCTTGACCACATTGTTCACGTGGTTGTCGAAACTGATGACCCTGCCCTCAGGCACCTCCGTAGTCTCGATCCTTGCGCACCCGGCGAGGACCACTGCCCCGGCTGCGAGTGCTGTTAGAAGTTGTTTTCTCATAATTGATTTGATTTAGTTGGTTGTTGTTTGTATTTAGTTTGTTGTTTGATTTCTTGCTTCCACTCTTTCGGTTACGCGCCCTAACTGCTGGAAAACAGGCATTGTGTCTGGTAGAATTCTTTAATTATGAGAATATGACCGATGCGCTTATGCTGGGGATAGCCTTTACAGCCATGCTTTTTAAACCTTCGTTTAAATAGTCATAGAGCCGCCCCATTTACGAACTTTTTTTCAAAAAAGCAAAATCACCTCTGCGCATGTTGCTTGTATAGCGCTAATATGTTGCTTCAAGAGGATATCCTTGTCTGCCATGGAACAGCAGATTAAACGAAGGTTTTATTGTTACAACCACCTACTGTACAACAGGTTTTCTCTACCTCCCTTCATTTTGTCCTTTGCGGAAAATCATGGCGCAGCGCTTCGAACCACCTCGAAATTTCCCCATTTGCCTTCACTTTTGGTTATAAATCTATACCCCAAAAGGTGAAAATTGCAAAATGAAGAAAATTCACCCGTTTGAGTGAATTTTCTTCATTTTGCAGCCGATTGGCGGGAGATGGAAAATTAAAAAGGGATTTTGTATACATTTGCAGCTGTTAAGTCGCTTTACTACTAAAGTAGTAACAACTTTTGCGAATAAATACAACTAAAAGTAATAATCGGACGATAGGATTTCATTAGCCTCAATTCATTCCACCTGGTTCCGTCTTATAACTTTTATTAGTCATTAGTTTGAGAGTGAGAATATTTTCCATCATAATCTCATTTTTCATGCTGGTGTTTTTGTGCGCATATGCCTCAGAAGCACAGGTGTTGAAACATGATACTGTTAAGGTGCGGTTCTATCAGAGCGTGTCTACAATAAGTCCGGCTCTGAAGGAGAATGCGCGCGCATTGGACAGTATTGCCGACATCGTCAGGCTTTACGCGCAGGATCCGCGTTTCCGTATGGAAGTCAGGGGCTGGGCATCCCCGGAAGGCGCATCATTGTTCAATTCATCCTTGTCACTGGACAGGGCTGAGGCTATTCTTGACTATGTGGAGCGGAAGACAGGCGTCCGTCCCAGGGCCTCTTCGCTTACAGTTTCCGGTATGGGCATAGACTGGAAAGGCCTTGAGGAGTCCATGATGCGTGACAGGAACATCCCTTATGCGGATGAGGCCCTGCGCATCATCCGCGATGTTCCCGTATGGCAGACAGAGAACGGGGTACTTGTGGGCAGCCGCAAGAAATCCCTGATGGACCTTCGTGGCGGAGAGGTGTTCGAACATCTGATGTACAATCATTTTTCGCCTTTGCGCAGGGCTGAGATAATCCTGACATACATCCCCGAACCCGCACTGGCGCAGGTGGAGGACCTCAGTCAGGACGTGCCGATGCCCGTTCCTGAGATGCATCCGGCCGCTTTGCCGGAGCACATCCCCATTCACCGCCTGGCCCTGAAGACCAACCTGCTGACCGACGCGATCCTCATGCCGTCCCTGGAGGCAGAATGGCTCATTCGGGAGAATTGGTCCTTGGCAGCGCACGGCAACGTCGCCTGGTGGAGCCGGGACTCAGAGCACAGATACTACCAGCTCGCGGCCATCTACCCCGAGGCCCGATGGTGGTTCAAGACCAAAGGCCCCTGGCACGGACATTATCTGGGTATTTTCGCCGGCGGCACCTGGTACGACCTGGAGAACGGAGGGCGCGGCTATCAGGGTGAGGGCGGTTTTGTGGGTCTGAGCTACGGATACATGTTTCCCGTCAGCCGCTCCCTGTCATTCGAGGTCGGCATCGGAGCCGGCTATCTATATACTGAATATGAGGAATATCTCCCCGTACCATATATGGGCGGCACCCACTATGTCTACCAGCAGACATCCAGGATGAACTATCTGGGCCCGCTCAAGCTGAAATTTTCCTTCGTATGGAGGCTCTGGGACGCAGACTGGAACCGGCGCAACCGCCTGGCGCGGAAAGGAGGTGAGATATGAGACGCAGGTATCTGTATCTGACAGGAGTCTTGACAGTGCTGCTCCTTTCCCTCACGGGATGCCGCAAGGAGCTGTGCTACGATCATGATGAGCACGGCTTCAACGTAAGAGCTCATATTCTGCCGGAGTGGGAACTGGAATGGATGAGGGACTACGGCATCTCGGAAATCTACGACGGGCTGCTGGACTTCGCCTCGGAGGAACTTTTGAAGGGAGATAACGGGAAGGAAAATAGCGGTGGACTGGGTGAAGAGCTGCTGAAGAGCATAATCGGGCAATTGACCCCGGTCCCCGGCAGCGGAATCGCCAGTGTCGCCTATCACGAGTCGGGCATGCTCAACACCCGCCACATCGACTCCACCGGCGGCATGCTTCATCTGCATGAGGGATTTCAGGATATACTGTTCTACAACAATGACACGGAGTACATAGTCTTCAGCGGCATGGACTCCTATGCAGAGGCGTCTGCATCCACCCGTACCCGTACCCGCGCCTCATACAATGCCTCCCATGAGGACGAGGTCACCGTCAACTCCCCCGACATGCTGTTCGGAGCGTGGGTAGAGGACTACGAGGGAGTGCTTGCGCCGGTGGCGGACACCGTGGGGATACAGCTCCGTCCTTTGGTATACAAATATCTGATAATCTTCGAAGTGACCAAGGGTATTGATTTAGTTCAGGCAGCTGCCGGCGGCATCGCAGGCATGGCCGGCCAGGTCTACATGCAGGACGGACATACCGGCAGCGAGACAGTCACAGTCCTGTTCGATGACTGTCTCATCGTGGACAACTACATCATATCGGTCGTTTCCTCATTCGGAGTTCCTGACTTTCAGTATGGAAGCGAAAGCTACAACACGGGCGGCCGGACATTCGGCCTCAACCTGACCATTACACTTAACAGCGGCAAGACCGTGTACACTGACTTCGATATCACAGACCAGATGAGCATCCAGCCTCGCGGCGGGTACATCTCTATCGACGGTATCGAGATCACCACCGAAGGAGGCGACGGCTTCTTCGATGTATCAGTAGGAGACTGGGGTGACGAAGAGGAAATAGATCTTCCGATATAGCTGCCCCAGCAGTTAGGGCGCGTAACCGAGCCACAGGCAGAACAAACAAGTAACCAACAAAATACAAACAACCAACTAAATCAAAACAATTATGAGAAAATCAATTTTCACAGCACTCGCAGCCGGGGCAGTGGTCCTCGCCGGGTGCGCAAGGATCGAGACTACGGAGGTGCCTGAGGGCAGGGTCATCAGTTTCGACAACTTTGTGCCTAACGTAGTGAAGTCTGAAATCGCGTCAACATCAGACCTTACCAAATTCTGGGTATTCGGTAAAGCTGACAACAGCGGTGAAAAAAACGTATTCAGCAACGACTTGGTAGAGTTAGTGGAGTCAGAATGGAATACAGAAACCGCTAAATATTGGCAGACAGGCTACACATACAAGTTCGGTGCTTATTCCAATGGCAATGAGCAGCTGACTGATGGTGTCTCATTTGATTACGCAGATGGGCATCTAAGCATAGAATATTCTCAGACAGAGGATAATCAGAATGAGACAAAGGACCTGGTAGTCGGATATAACAGCACCTCCCTTGGAAGCGGATATTCTGGAACTGACTATGCTGATGGCACCACTGCCGATAAAGTAGATTTTACATTTTATCACGCTCTGGCCAAGATAGATTTCGTATTCACAAAAGATGCGACCCTGAATGGTGTGGATTTGACTATCGAAAACATCTCTTTCCCGGCATGCTCAGCCGGCACATTCGAAAGCGAATATCCTAATGATGACGAACAATGGAAAGATGTAAGCTGGAGCACCAGCACATATCAATCCGATGGTTCACGCACTTATAGTCTTACTGGTGGTACAGTCACAGGTTCGACTACAGAAGGAGGCAATATAAATCCGGTTGAGCAGACTTTCTTCTTAATACCTCAATGGATATTCCAGGCTGGTGGGCCAGACCTCAAGATGACTTTCTCAATCAAGTATGATGAAAATAAATTATACTTTGAAGATGAATCGGAAACAAATGAGATGACTAAAACATATACTGTGTCCTTGCGTAATAGCAATAATTATTGGAAGGCCGGATATCATTATATTTATACAGCGACTATAAGCGCGGAGAATCTGGATCTTGTTCCCATTGAGTTTTACGTGACAGAAGTTAATGGATGGACAAGCCCTGAGAACGTTGACGATAACGAAATAATAAAAAATTAGCCTATCATATTCAGCACCCGCGTTCAGAATCCTCCTCTCTGTCCTGCCATTGCTGGCAGTCTTTCAGTGATTTCTACCCCGGGTACGCACCACACCGGCCGGGCGGGGTTGAACGTCCCCTCCCGGTCCCCAAACCGAGTTCATTGACAGCGTGAGTCAGTCACTGCCGCCACAGGCATCTGCCTCGTCCTACCCTCAGCCCGGACGGCTGGCATAAGACTGATTTACGCCGCCTATGTACTCGGCAAAATTGCAGCACTGCCGCGCCCGAACACTGGAGCGGCTGGCGGCCGCAGCTGCCGGAGGAACAGCCCCGGCACAAAACTATATTGATATTGACAATAACCGACATAACACCATGCATGCACACACAGACATACTGGCCATCGCTTCTCTGGCTGCCCTCTTGTCAGCTGCCACTTCCTGCGATAGAGCTCGTCCGGAGAACACATCTTCCTGCCCCATAAACTTTGCTGCCGCCCCGCTTACAAAGGCACCCGTCGAAAACGTCAACGACATCTCCGGCTTTGAGGTATGGGGGTGGAATGGCATAAACCCGGTATTTACCCGTGAACTGGTCTATGGTGGAGCCGGCTCATGGACTTATGACAACACAAAATACTGGATGGACGGCACATACACATTCCATGCACTCTATCCGGCCTCTGCAGGAGAAGAAAGCACTTCGTCTGCTGTTTCCGATATTGCATGCACTGCGGAAGACGGCCTCAGCCTGACCTTCATAACTCCCTCTGATGCGGGCATTGACCTTATGACTGCATCGGCCGTTCGTTCCTATTCTGTAACTGCCCCGGATGCTTCTGCTGTCCCTTTAGATTTCCAGCATTTGCTCTCCAGAGTAAGTATCCTGGCAAGGGTCAAAGGAGGCAATGCTGTCATCAACTCGTTTTCCTTGACGGGAATAGAAGAACGGGGCTCTTGGAAAAGCGGGATGCAACAGTGGGAACTCACGGCAGGATATACTCTTAGCTTTGGAGGAAACAATGTGCATCTCTCAGCGCAATACGTTCCGCTGTTACAGGATCTGCTGCTGATTCCGCAAGATATAGAAGGAGCGGTTTTAACAATTGATTATACAGTTGACGGCAACAGTAAGAAACACGAGGCTGCCCTTCCCTCTGAAATAATATGGGAGGCAGGGAGTTCCTACACCTATACACTTACCGTTCAAGGGGATTACATAACATTCGATACTCCAAGGGTCAACGCATGGGATGAGGCTGTAGGGGGGATAATAATAGTAGAATAAAACAACGGGAGATAAAGCATGATTCATCGGATAACAAAAGCCAGCCTGTACATCGCTGCAATTATGATGTTCTTATCTTGTGAGAGGCGGAACGACAATGCTCCGTCGGATCCGGACCGGATTCAGTTCAGCGCTCCTGAACTGGAAATCCAGACTAAAAGCGGCCCGGTTGATGCTCTTACTGCGGGAGACAGGTTTGGAGTGATAGGATACTGTCTGGCCAACAACATCCAGACTGGCGAGACAGATTACAATTCCGGTACTGCTCTTTGGGCAAGCAAGAACAGTCTATGTCCACCGTCCGTATTCTACAATCAACCTGTAAATGTTACCGAAAACGGATGCGAATACGATAATCCCAAATACTGGTACAAAGATGGTTTTGATTTGGCCGGAGAGCCCAATCCGAATATTGCCGGTGCTGATAATTTCCATTATACTTTCTTTGCCTATTATCCTTACGATGATGTAAGTGGTGAAGGTTTCGACATCATATCTCCTTCATCGTCTGAGGAAACCGGAGCACCGGAATTCCGCTTTGTCATGCCATTTCAGACTGGTGATGAGCTGGACGCCACCCTTGTTCCAGACGCCATGCTGGCTGTACTGTACGACCGTACCAGAGCGGACGGCAACCTGCAGTTTACATTCAGCCACCTGCTTACAGCACTCGGTTTCGAAGTCAACAATTTCAGTGAGCAGGATGTTGTTGTCAAGAAAATCACACTCTCCGGAGATTTTTACCGGTCCATCACTGTGGACCTTACCGGGAGCTCCGTTGAATACCACACAGATGACACTTACACAGGCTCATACACTATTCTTGATCAGGAAATCGTACTTGAGGCACCGGACACGGATGCCGGTGAGACCATGACCTCCACTTCCATGATAGAAGGACAAGACCCGTTAGGAGGAAATCACCTGCTTCTGATATCCGGAGACGGAGGTGATGACGGGTTCACCTACCTGGGGAACAATCTCAGAGTTACGATTGAATATTCGTTCGGAGGTATTGACAGAGAGCCCGCCACATTCTCCCGTCCCACCACATTCACTCCCAGGCCGGGAATAAAATATACCGCACAGCTGAATTTTGTCGGGGACGCGTTTGTTCTGCTCTTCACTGTGGACAATGACGAGATGTGGGAGGACGGAGAGGCAGATGACGGCAGTGAGGATAATGATGACATAATATTCGAATAAACGGAAACAACAGATGAAAAGAACAGGTTTGTATTCAATATCAGCAGTTGCTTTTGTCTTGGCCGCGATGCTTTCCGCATGCTCAATAGACGAGCGGATTGAGATTGGACTGCCCCAGTCCGGAAGCGGACACGTAACTCTCAGTTTTGTCAGCGACCCGATGCAGAAGATAAAAGTCACCACCAAAGCAAGTGACCCGAAGGAGGAAGACGAAAAACGCATCAATACCCTTCATGTGTTCTTCTTCGATGAATACGGAGAATACCTGACTGGAGGATACCTCAAAGGATATACGGATGCACCGGGGGAGGGAGGATACTATTCTCCTGGAGAAGGCTCAACTATACTGAAAATAGCTCAGGACCAGTTTGATGATCCGGTTAAAGCCTCAAAAGCCATAGTCTACGCGGTAGCAAATGTCAGAAGCACCACTTTTCAACTCGGTACTGACGGAAGGCCCGAGAACATCAGGAATATGTCGGATCTTGAAGAATTGATATACCGTCCGTCAGAAGATGCCTCGGTGCAGATTCCGTATGGAGACGGCATGCCCATGGCTGGAAGGACATTGGAAACAATAAACCTGACGGATCCTGACGGGACGTCAAACGAGAATGCAGAGGAACGGACAATTGAATTAAAAGCCCTGATGGCGAGGATAGATGTGAACATCAGCCTTGCATCAGATGTTACCGATGGCGAGCTGCCCTCATTCCGGCTCATGGATTGGACAGTAAACAACCTGCCTGTGGGATGTCGGATAAAGGAATTGGTTGAGAATGAGTTCACACCTGCATTAGGCGATGACAAGGGCACTGTGACAATACCGAGTTACAGCACCAGCCCTATATACAATCACAATGGTGAGATTTCATTCTCTTTTTATATGCTTGAGAACGTGCAGGAAAAGAAAACCGACAACCCCGAATGGCTGGAAATGGGAGGATCCTATCCGGACTCGATAACGGATGCCCAGAAGCAAAGATACAAACCTTACTTGGCGGATAAGGATAATGCCACATCCATTGAATTACACGGTTTCTACACGACATACAATAATCAGACATATGAGGTCCGATATACCCTATACCTTGGGGCCAACCATACCGATGACTTCAAAGTAAGACGCAACCACCAGTATAAAAACGACATAACCATCAAGGGTATCACCGCACAGAATTCATCTTCCGGAGAATATACACTGGATGCAAGGGTTGAAGTAGATGTGGAGAACAACGATTTCTACATCGCAATTCTACGGGAGCGCAACCACGATGCCCACTTCTGTGTTACACCTATGGATGTGTACCTGTTCAAGGAAGAGAAAAGTCCTAAAGTCGTAGTCCGCCTCGATGCTTCGGCCGACACCCCGAACGGTATCCCATGGCTCCGGATGGAGAAAATCTCAGCCGAAGATATGGAAAACGGTACTGTAAACGTCTCCGGCTTCACGGCATATTCAGACGGCGGCTCACACCTTGCTACCGACACATCATGGACTGCCGGCAATGGGAAGCGGGCATTCTTCACCACAGATTTGGTAACCAAAACTCTAAAAAACAATACTGAAATAGAAGTAACCCAAAGCCGTGACCGAATCTACTTCTACCTCGACGAGAATCTCTCCGACACTGACAACCGCACGGCCACAGTTACCCTCGACTACTATGAGAAAGACAGCGAAGGAAATGAAAGTCTGGTAAGGAGCAGGACGCTGGAGATTACGCAGGTGCATTTTCTGAAGGTACAGGTATATGGTAGGACAGAAGTAGGAACAGGCACATATAGACACAACCGGAATGGGAATATTATATCTGAAGAAGAATACAATGATTTAAATTGGCTTGAACAACTCTCGTATTCTCAAGTCATGCGCTCTATAAGTGATTTGGATAATCCTTATGAAGAGATAGGCGGCGTCATCTACATGGAACAGTACGAGGAATATCTGGATCACTATGACCCGCTGGACACCTACGACTCCGAACAACTGTATCCAGGACTGGAATGGGCGAAAACCAATTCCGGACTTGACAATACGGAATTATTGGAGCTCGATAATCACGAAGACCCCGTACACATTTATTTGGACGGACTGGACTATACCGGCTACGCTATCTGGAAAAGTCAACAGCAGACAATGACTCTTAATGAGACCCCTAAATCAGCTTTTCAGTATTGCCATAACAAGAACAAGCGGAATTCATCAGGGATTGTACCGGCTGAATACAGAGAAGCAGGCAATTGGCTTACAGGATATTATGCTATACAAAATGATAATAAGGGGAAATATCTCCTGCCCGGTATCCGACAGATGGAGGACGCCCTCACGCAGTACTACTCTTCTTTCCCCGAATTTCAAGGCAACTATTACTGGTCTTCGGCAGTGGCAACTGCAAGTGGGGGCGATACACAGAATAACAGCCGTGCCCGTGCGACCAAAGTCAATGAAAACGGCGGCTACGTCGAGAGCAACGAGAACTCCTTCTACCCTGATGGCGGTAATGCCCCACGTACACAAGTACTCCGCATCCGCGCCTTCCGCATTGACCTCGAACCCTACGACTACTGATACAGTCAATCCAGCCTTAATCCCGCCTTTCCAATTCCCAAGGCAAGTCCCTTCGCGCCGTTCCTGACAGAGCCGCACGTCCCATATTTGTATCCGATTGATATTCATCGTATTGCAAGATGATACGGTGCTTTAGTCCGTTCTGAAACTGTCTCAAAGCACCGGTGCTATTTATAAAAGTATGATTATCAAGCACTCACACAAATACTCCGTGCGCCTGTTCATGTCAATTCCGTTCGCCATAACCTCCCGCCATCCACCTGTGGCATTCGTCAGCTAGCACCACGCATTTTCCATACCGACCTCGAACAAGCCAAAACAACACCTTCGCAAGTGTACCCAAAACGCAGCAAAACGGTTCACCTGCTACGGCAACTCCCGCACATACGCACTTCATCATGAGAAAATCTTCCCTCCAGGAGATATCCAGCATAAAAGACATACAGAAGCACCTAGTTTGCAAACACTTGAAAAAAGGACCCTTGCTGGACCCCGGCAAAATGACGGTAAAATAGCGGTTTTGTGACAAAATACATGTAGTCCAGCATATCCTCAAAACATATATACCTGAGAACAAGGAAAATACATTTTCGCCACATGCTGGACACTGTAAAAGCGGCAGCCCACGAGCGCAAGGATAATCACAAGGGCAATCATAAAACCGTACTACTCCCGGAAACACACCACCACGGCATCGAAACACGTAAAACACCGCCACTATAGTACGAACACCCGGCACAATATGTTGCTCCACCCCACTTCCGAATACATCCCGGCAATTAACATATGAGAGAAGCAGCAGTTCCCCACGCAAACCGCTCCCGATAAATTTAAAAACGCATAAATCCGCACAAGTTTCTTGATTTCTCCTCCAGCCGGAAATAACCTCGGTACCTTAGCTGGGCCGGAAGAAAATTTTGGCATTGTTAACGGATTGATTAACTTTGCAAAGTGAAATATTGAATGGAGGCTGTCAGAAGAATAAAGGTGTTCAAGTCTTACTACAAAGAGTTCTATATAGCTCAAACAGATACGGTAAGGAAGAAGATCGATCAAGTTATAGAGTTGGTAAGGTGCTCGAAACGCATTCCTGCAGTATACTTCAGGAAAATTTCCAATGTCTCCGGACTTTATGAGATCAGAGTATTGTGCGAGGGCAACATATACCGGATCTTCTGCTGCCTTGATGAAGGGTACGTAGTCGTGCTGTTCCATGGCTTCCAGAAAAAGACGCAAAAAACGCCCTCCGCGGAAATCAGAAAGGCAAGAGGCATAATGATGGAATATTTTGAATCTAAAGGCATATGAATATGACTACTGAAGAAAAGAACAACGCAATACTAAACTCCGGGGATGACTACGAAGAGATACTTGACATCCAGTATGGAAAGAAAGGAACCCCCGGACGCGACGCCTTCGACCGCGACGCCGAAGCGTTCATCCTCGCCGAGCGTCTGAAACAGGAACGCCTCAATGCCGGACTGACCCAGGAACAGCTCGCTGCCAGGATAGGTACGAAAAAGTCCGACATCTCGCGCATCGAAAACGGCAAGACAGACGTACAGCTGTCCACCCTCTTCAAAATCTTTCAGGGCCTCGGAAAGCGGGTCAGCATCACCATCCTGTAACTGACACGTATCCAGTCTCACCGGTCTGCCCTGCGTCGTTCTGGAAATGCCCGCACACCCCGAATCCGCAACTAATTGACAATCACCACTTAGCCAAACGGCATGGTGCTTTCATCCGTTTTGAAACCGGACCAAAGCACAAGGATGTTTCGTAAATTCTTGATTATCCAGTCTTTACACAAAGACCCCGTGCGAACGATTCAATTTAGTTCACTCGGTCCGGCACGGTTTCACTCGGTCCCGCACGGTCTTGCACGGTCTTGCACAATCCCGCACGGTCTCACCCGCTCTCACCCGAAAGCACTCAGCCTCGCTCAAAATCACCCGACCCGACAGCACCCAGAGACAAAACGCAGTAGACGAACAACCGCAACGGCACCGAATCGCGGGAAACGCTGCCGTTGCGGTAAAATAATAGTTCCAAAGACCGCAACCACCCAGCCTACTGCAGTGTCCCGGCAAAACGGTCTATCCGCTCGCGGGCGTAGTCTTCGGTGATTTTGAAGGTCTTGCGGCCGCTGCCTGGGAGGTCGTACATCGGGTCCATCATGATGGCCTCGCAGATGGAGCGGAGACCGCGGGCACCGAGCTTGTACTTCAGGGCGGTGTCTACGATAAGGTCCAGGACGGCAGGCTCGATGGTGAGCTTCACTCCGTCCAGCTCGAAGAGGTGCACGTACTGGCGCACCAGGGCGTTCTTCGGCTCGGTGAGGATACGGCGCAGGGCGTCGCGGTCCAGGGGGTCGAGGTAGGTCACAATGGGCAGACGGCCCACTATCTCGGGAATCAGGCCATAGGCACGCAGGTCCTGGGGCGCAATGTAGCGCAGGAGGTTGTCACGGTCAATATGGCTCTTCTTCTCCTGGGCTCCGTAGCCTACCACGCGGGTATTCAGGCGCTGGGCAATCTTCTTCTCTATTCCCTCGAAAGCACCTCCGCAGATAAAGAGGATGTTGGTCGTGTTGACCGGTATCATCTTCTGCTCCGGATGCTTGCGGCCTCCTGCGGGGGGCACGTTGACGATGCTGCCCTCCAGAAGTTTCAGCATGGCCTGCTGCACTCCTTCTCCGGACACGTCACGGGTGATGGAAGGGTTGTCGCTCTTGCGGGCGATCTTGTCTATCTCATCGATGAAGACAATGCCTCTCTCGGCCCGGGCCACATCGTAATCGGCAGCCTGCAGCAGGCGCGAGAGGATGCTCTCGACATCCTCGCCCACATAGCCGGCCTCCGTAAGCACGGTGGCGTCGACGATAGCGAAAGGCACATTGAGCATCCGGGCAATAGTCCTGGCTAACAGAGTCTTTCCTGTACCGGTAGGACCTACCAGCAGGATATTGGACTTCTCCAGCTCCAGGTTCTCAAGGGCCGCTTTCTCGGCATCGAGCACCTTCTCGGCCTCGCTTTTGCCACGTCCCTTCGAGGATCCGGCACCGGTTGCAGCCGCTGCGGAAACGGCACCCGTCCTGGCTTTGCCGGAAGCCGAGGCCTCCGCAGCCTTACGGGCAAACGCCTCGTTGATACGCTTGTAATGGTTGTAGACTGCTACCGCCAATGACTTTTTCGCATCCCCCTGCCCTATCACATACTGGTCCAGGAATGCGGTAATCTGACGCGGAGTCACCTCCAGAGCCTCGCACGAAGGGGCCTTGCCCGGCTCATGCAGCGCATTTCCGGAAGCAGGATCGGCGAATATCTCGTCCCCGAAGATGGAACGCACATACTCCGACACCTTGATGGCGCAGTCCACACAGATGGAACTTCCGCCTCCCTGCAGCAGCATCTCCACCTCATTGGAGGTACGTCCGCAGAAGACACACCTGTCTACTTTCTTCTTATCACTCATTTATCGTTATTTTGCAGGACGGGAAAGAATGTTGTCTGCCATACCGTAGGCAACAGCCTCGGAAGCCGTCATCCAGTAGTCACGGTCGGCATCCTTGGTAATCTTCTCTATGCTTTGTCCGGAATGTCTGGAAATAATGTCATAGAGCTCGCCCTTGAGTTTCTTTATCTCGGCGGCGGCTATCTCGATGTCGGAGGCCTGTCCCTCGGCCCCGCCCATGGGCTGGTGGATCAGCACCCGGGAATGGGGCAGCACGGAACGCTTGCCGTGGGCACCTGCCGTCAGCAGTACAGCGGCCATCGAAGCGGCCATGCCTGTACAGATGGTCGCCACATCAGGACCGACGAGCTGCATCGTGTCATAGATTCCGAGGCCGGCATAGACCATCCCGCCGGGAGAGTTGATATAGATCTGGATATCGGCCGAAGAGTCGGTGGACTCCAGGAAAAGCAGCTGGGCCTGGATGATATTGGCCACATCGTTGTCTATACCCACCCCGAGGAAAATGATCCTGTCCATCATCAGACGGGAGAAGACGTCCATCTGCGCCACATTGAGCTGGCGCTCCTCGATGATGGTGGGGTTGATATAACCGGAATACACCTTGGAATAGGAACTCAGACGTGCTGAGCTCATTCCAAGGTGTTTCACTGCATATTTCTCGAATTCTGAAGATGATGCCATTCCGCGGGACTATTCGTTCATCTTGCGCAGCTCGGCGGAGCTGATCTCCTTGTTGTCGATGGTGACGGTCTTGCGGACAAATGCCAGCACGACGTTCTCCTGGGCCTTCTCGGCGATGCGGCGGCCCTGCTTGTCATCGGCCAGAATATTGGCGGCGTAGCCCTTCAGATGCTCCTCGGGCACGTTGTTCAGGCCGTACATTGCGAACTGGTAGCGGGCCAGCTTCAGGGCCTCTGCGTTCAGATCCTCCTTGGTCACCTCGAGCTTATTGTCGCTCATGATGCGTCCCTCGACGGTCTGCCACTTGAAATCCTTGATGAAGGCAGGGAAATCCTTGTCGATGTCCTCCTTGGAGAACTTGCCCTCGTTGACCTGATACAGCCACCTCTTGAGGAAGTCCTCGGACACCTTGATGTCGGCCTTGTTCATCAGGTACTCGCGGGCGTCGAGCATGAAGCGGTAGTCGCTCTCCTGCTTGAACTCCTCGGTCATCTTCTCTGTCAGAGCCGCGTCGAACTCAGCCTCATCGTGTACCTTGTCGGGACCGAAGAGCATATCGTAGAGCTCCTTGCCGGGCACTGCATCCACATAGTTCTTCACCTCCTTCACAGTCAGGTGCCATACGGGCTCCATACCTGCGAGCTCCTCTTTCTTCACGCGGAGCATGGCTGCGCGGTCGGCCTCGTTGGGGAAGGTCTCGACCACATTCACATCCATCTCATCCCCGGCCTTCTTGCCCAGGAAGAGAGCCTTGGCCTCCTCGTGCAGCACGTTCATGGCGATATAGGAGGAATCCACCTTCTTCTCGCCCTGCACCATGTCGGCTACAACGAAATCGCCGTCCTTCACCTCATCGCAGTTCTCCAGACGGGCGTACTGCTTGTAGATGTTCTTCTTGTACTCCTCCTTCTCGGCGTCGGTCAGAGTAACATTATAATAAGGTATGTGGTCCTCTGTGCTCAGGCTGATCTCAAACTTCGGGGCCAGGGCGATATCGAAGGTGAAGTCAAACTCCTCACCGCCGTCGAAATCGTTCTTGCCCTCGGCGTCCTCCACGGGAAGGGGCTCGCCGATGACCGTGAGCCTGTGCTCCTCGATGTAGTTGTTGAGACTGTTGGAAATCAGTTCGTTGATAGCTTCTACAAGAGCCTGTCCGCCGTGGATTCTCTCGATGAGTGCCATGGGAGCCATGCCCTTGCGGAATCCGCGGATCTCCGCATTGCGGCGGAACCTGTTGAGAATTTTCTTCCTGCTTTCTGCGTAGTCGTCCTTGACAAAATGGAATGACAGTCTTATCGTCAGTCCGTCATTTACTAATTCTTTTACTTCCATATCGATTGTATATTATTTTTCAAAATTGTAAAAGTCCGCAAAAGTAAATAAAATCCTCAATTTTACAAAAGAATGAACTATATTTGCCTATTCTATAACAAATTTAAGACGCTAAGATATGAGACAGAAAATCGTAGCCGGCAACTGGAAAATGAACACCCTCATCGAAGAGGGAGCCGCACTTGCAAAGAACATCGCAGACAGAATCAATGAAGTCCCTTCGGACGTACAGCTCATACTCGCCCCCCCGTTCACACATCTCGACCGCGTAAACGGCATCATCAAGGGCACCGCAGCCGCCCTCTCGGCCCAGAACTGCGCGGACAAGGACAAGGGCGCATACACCGGAGAGGTATCGGCGGCCATGCTCGCCTCCACAGGATGCAAGTATGTGATCCTCGGCCACTCGGAGCGCAGGGAGTACTACCACGAGACCTCCGCCACCCTCAACGAAAAGATGGCCCTCGCCCTTGCCAACGGCCTGAAACCCATATTCTGCGTAGGTGAAAAGCTCGAGGAGCGCGAGGCAGGCAGGCATTTCGAGGTAGTCGGAGCGCAGATCCGCGAGGTCATCTTCAACCTCAGCCCCGAACAGCTCGCACAGGTGGTCATCGCCTACGAGCCCGTATGGGCCATCGGCACCGGCAAGACCGCCACATCGGACCAGGCCCAGGAGATTCACGCATTTATCCGCAAGACCCTGGCAGAGAAGTACGGAGCCCTCTCCGAGGAGATTTCGATCCTCTACGGAGGCAGCTGCAAGCCCTCCAACGCCCGTGAGCTCTTCGCCCAGAAGGACATCGACGGCGGCCTGATCGGAGGCGCCTCACTCAAGGCCGATGACTTCATTGCCATCGCACAGAGCTACTAAACAGCCGGGCACACCTATGGAATATATCGAAGTATCGATCGAGATCACTCCCTTTCAGGATGACTACGCAGAGATAGTGACCGCCGAGATATCCGACCTCGGCTTCGAGAGCTACCTCACCGAAGAGCCTTACCTGAAAGCCTATATTCCCAGGGAGCAATTTAAAGAACCTCACCTGAAGACCGTCCTGAGCCTCATACCTCAGACCGACTTCAAGGTGAGGTATTCTTTGGCCCTGATACCGGAGCAGAACTGGAACGCCCTCTGGGAGTCCTCCTTCGAGCCGGTGGTCATCGACGGCCGCTGCACGGTCAAGGCATCCTTCCACAAGGGCCTGCCGCGCACCAAGTACACCATAGTCATCGACCCCAAGATGGCCTTCGGTACCGGACATCACCAGACCACCACCCTCATCATCAAGTCGATGCTCGCCCACGAGAAGGACATCCGCGGGCTGCAGGTCCTGGACATGGGCTGCGGCACCGGCATCCTCTCCATCCTCGCGGCAAAGATGAAGGCGGCAGTCCCCGTCCATGCCATAGACATCGACCCCGTCGCAGTGCGCTCCGCCAGGGAAAATGCCCGCCGCAACCGCGTCCCCGACCGCATCCATACCCTCTGCGGCGACGCCTCCCTCATCCAGGCAGGCAAATATGACCTGATCCTGGCCAATATCAACCGCAACATCATCCTCGAGGACCTCTCCACCTACGCCCGGGGCATGAAGCCCGGAGCGCTGCTGATAACCAGCGGGTTCTATGAGGAGGACTGCGCCATGATAGAGGCTGAGGCCGTCCGTCAGGGGCTGGAGCCCCTGGGCTCGGACAGCCTGGAGCGCTGGGCCACCGTCACATTCCGCAAATTACCGTTCAACCTATAATCCAAACCTCAACAAACACCAACAGCGTATGAAAAGAATATTCTGTCTGATCGCATCGGCCGCGCTGGCTCTGTCAGCCGCAGTACAGCTCCATGCAGCCGCGTCCGCCGATGACACCCCCCTGTGGATGAGATATCCAAAAATCTCTCCTGACGGCAGCAAGATTGCATTCTCCTATCAGGGCGATATCTACTATGTGCCCGTAGCTGGAGGCGAAGCCGTCCGACTGACATCTACCGATGCCTTTGAATCCCAGCCCGTATGGTCCAATGACGGCAAGACAGTCGCCTTTGTATCCGACCGCCTGGGCGGACTGGACATCTACACCGTAAGTGTTGACGGAGGCAAAGCCACCCGCCTTACCACCCACTCAGGGCAGGAGACCCTTCTGACATTCTCTCCTGACGACCAGTACATCTATTTCGCAGCATCCATCCAGGACCCTGCATCCAGCATCACCTGGAGCGGCGGCACCTGGTCCGAGGAGCTCTACCGCGTCAAGACTACAGGTGGACGTCCCGAGCAGGTAATCGCCACTCCCGCCTACGGCATCAGCTTTGACACCGACGGAAAGTCCTTCCTCTACTACGACCGCAAGGGCAGCGAGAACATCTGGCGCAAGCACCACACCTCGTCCATTGCCCGCAACATTTTCTACTACAATGCCGCTGACGGCACCCACACCCAGGTGACCACTAACCCCGGAGAAGACCGCGACCCTATTTTCTCCGGTGACGGCAAGATGGTCTTCCTGAGCGAGCGCGACGGAGGTTCATTCAATGTCTATGAGGCCTCTGTAGATGACGCCGAGCATGCCGTAGCCCTGACCTCTTTCACCAAACACCCCGTCCGCTTCCTAAGCCGCGCCGACAACGGTACCCTCTGCTTCGGATTCCACGGTGAGATCTACACCCTGACTCCCGGCGGACAGCCCTCGAAAGTCAATATCAGCATCCTCAATGACAATGCCAACCACCCCGAGGAACTCCGCCAGACCAGTGCCACCGAGATAGCCATATCGGATGACGGTGAGGAAATCATCATCACCAGCCGCGGCGAGGTATTCGCCACCACCGGCGAATTCAGCACCACCAGACAGATTACCAGGACTGCAGCTGCCGAGCAGGGCATCACGGTAGCACCCGATGGCAGCGCCATCATCTACGCCTCCGAGCGCACCGGACGCTGGAACCTCTACAAAGCCACCCTCGGCAGAGAGGACGATCTGCATTTCGCTTACGCCACCCTCATCAACGAGGAGCCTCTCTTCCAGGACGAGAGTGTCGAGCGCAGCTGGCCCGCATTCTCCCCTGACGGCAAGGAAGTAGCCTTCATAGAGGACCGCCATATCCTCAAGGTCCTCAACCTCGAGTCCGGTCAGGTACGCCAAATTACCGACGGTACCCAGAACTACGGAGAGTTCGAGTATGACTGGTCCCCTGACAGCAAGTGGTTTACCCTTACCTTCACCACCAACCGCCATTACCCCTACGACGACATAGGCATCGTATCAGCCTCCGGCGACATGAAGATCCACAACATCACCAACAGCGGCTACATTGACGGCTCTCCCCAGTGGGTGATGAACGGCAATGCGGTAATCTTCATCTCCGACCGTCTCGGAATGCGCTCTCACGCATCATGGGGCAGCCAGAACGACGTGTACATCGCGTTCATGAACCGCCAGGCATACGAAGAATTCTGCATGAGCGAGGAGGAATACGCCCTCTATAAAGAAAAGAAAGAAGCTGCTGAGAAAGAGGCAGCTGAGGCTGAGAAAGCCGCTAAGGACTCCAAAGGCAAAAAAGGCAAAAAGAACACTGCCGAGGAAGCCGGACCCGCTGACTCCAAGGATATTACAGTGGAGCTGGACGGCCTGGAGGACCGCGTAATACGCCTGACCCCCATGTCCTCAAGACTTGGCTCGGCAGCTATGACCTCTGACGGTGAGACACTTTACTTCCTCAGCGCATTCGAGAAAGGATTTGACCTCTGGGAACTCGAGACCCGCAGCGGCAATATTTCCATGCTGAAGAAGGGTATCTCTGCAGGCTCCCTGGCCTGGGGCAAGGACGAGAAGACCCTCTATATCCTCGGACGCCGTCCCCAGATCCTGACCCTCAGCAGCAAGCAGGTCAAGCCCATCAACTTCAACATGACGATGGAGCTCGACCGCGCAGCCGAAAGGGCCTACATGTTCGACCACGTCTTCAAGCAGGAAGAACGCAAGTTCTACACCGACACTTATCATGGAGTGGACCTGCCTCAGCTGCAGAAGGAGTATGAGGCATTCCTGCCCCACATCAACAACAACTACGACTTCACCGAGATGCTCTCCGAGATCCTCGGCGAGCTCAATGTTTCCCACACCGGCGGACGCTACGGCGGCACCCGCGCCGAGAAAGTAACCCCTGAACTGGGTCTGCTCTTCGATCTCAGCTACACCGGTGACGGCCTCAAGGTGGACGAAGTGCTCAAAAACGGTTCCTTCGACATCCTGAGCTCCAAGGTTCACGACGGAGTGATCCTCGAGAAGATTGACGGTGAAGCTATTCTCGCCGGTGAGGACTGGTTTCCTCTGATCAACGGCAGACAGGGTGAGCACATGCTCTTCTCGTTCTACGACCCCGCCTCCGGCGAGCGCTGGGAGGAAGTATCCAGGCCCATCTCCAGCAGTGCCCAGAAGGAACTGCTCTATCAGAGGTGGATCAGGCACAATGCTGAAGTAGTGGACAGCCTCTCCGGCGGCAGACTTGGCTATGTGCATATCCGCTCGATGAATGACGGCAGCTACCGCGATGTCTACGCCGATGTCCTCGGTAGATACAATCTGCGCGACGGTATCGTCATCGACATCCGCTACAACGGTGGAGGCCGCCTGCACGAGGATGTGGAGATTCTGTTCAGCGGAGAGAAATACCTGGAGCAGGTTATCCAGGGCACCATCGTCTGCGACATGCCCTCCCGCCGCTACAACAAGCACTCCATCATGGTCGTATGCGAGGCATGCTACTCCAACGCACACGGAACTCCTTGGGTATATCAGCATCAGGGTCTAGGCTCAGTAGTCGGTATGCCGGTACCCGGCACCATGACCTCGGTGAACTGGGAAACCCTCCAGGATCCTACGATCGTCTTCGGTATTCCTGTCGTAGGCTACCGCACCAAGGAAGGCAACTACCTGGAGAACACTCAGCTCGAGCCTGATTTCCTCGTACGCAACAAGCCCGAGGACGCTGTCAACGGCCGTGACGAGCAACTGGAAGTAGCCGTCCGCGAACTTCTCAAGCAGATAGACGCCGACACAGACCGATGGTAATTTAAAGAAAAATGCTATCTTTGCGCCCGCAGTCCGAAAAACTGCGGGCGTGTTGTAATTGGTAGCCAAGCCAGACTTAGGATCTGGTGCCGCAAGGCGTGGGGGTTCGAGTCCCCCCGCCCGCACAAATCAAGACAGGCATCCATCGCTATGTGGATGTCTGTTTTTGTTTTCGATTATTACCGAGGGGAAGTAGCAGGGCCTACCGGTCAGAACGGGAAGAGGAGCGGCAGGACGAAGACCATGACGATGCCCATGATGATCTGGAGGGGCAGTCCGACCTTGATATAATCCATGAATGTATATTGGCCTGCGGGCATCACCAGCGCGTTGGGCGGGGTGGAGAAAGGCGAGGCGAAGCACATGCTGGCGGCCACGGTCACTCCGAAGAGCAGGGGCACAGGACTGATGCCCACCTGCACGGCGCAGGTCAGGGCGATAGGCGCCATCAGCACGGCTGTCACCGTATTGCTTATGAACATGGTCATCAGGGAGGTGGTAAAATAGATACCGGCCATCAGGATATAGGGATTGGAACCCAGACCGCCCACGAGCGCACCGGAAATCATCGCTGACACTCCTGTCTTCTCGAGAGCCAGCGACATCGGCATCATACCGGCGAACAGCACCACCGTCTCCCAGTTTATCGTCTTGTAGGCCGCCTCCACACTGCGGAAACAGCCGGTCAGTATCATCAGCACAGCGGCTATCAGCACAGCCGTCACCGGCTCCACCGGAATGAAATCGAACACCATCACGGCTATCATCAGCACCATTATCAGACCGGCCACCGGAGCCTTGTAATCCAGCGTGACCTTGGCCGCCTGCTCCATCGGCTGCCCGAGCACCACCCAGTCGGCATCCTCGCGGCTGAGCCTTCCGATATCCCCCCAGGCGCCCTGCACCAGCAGTACGTCCCCCCCGTGGAGCTTTTCCCGCCCCAGGTCATGCAGGATATATTCCTTCTTGCGCCGGATACCCAGGACATTGACATTGAACTTGTCCCTGAAGCCCGCATCCTTGACCGTCCGGCCAACTATACTGGAGGAAGGCATAAGCACGATCTCCGCTATACCGATATCGTAGAAGTCCATCGTACCGGCGCTGCCTGAGCCCGGAGCAGTCTCCATCGAGTGATCATCCATCATCTCGAGGACATAGTCGGCCGCGAAACGGGTCACGTCCTCCACCTTGCCGGAGACATACAGCACGTCGCCATACTGAAAGACAGTGTCCGAGGAGGCCAGTTTCTGCGTCACGGTCTTGAGGAAACGGTGCTGGGAGCCCTCCCCGCGGCGCACCTCCATCAGATTGAGGCCGTAGCGGTTGCGCAGGTCCAGGTCCACCACAGTCTTGCCCTCCACCTGAGAAAGGGCCGTGGCCTTGAGGCGGAAGAGATTGTCCGCCAGACTGTACTCCTTGACCAGCTGGCTGAGGGACTTGCCCGAGACGGCCCGGTCGTCCTTCTTTCCTTTTTCTGACAGGAAAATCTTGGTCAGCGGCAGCAGCACCAGCACCCCGACAGCCACGCACACCAGGCCCACCGGCAGGAAGGAGAAGAACCCGAGCGGCTCATATCCGGCTGCGGTGAGAGTGTCCTGGATGATAAGGTTCGGGGGAGTACCGATCAGGGTCATCATTCCTCCCATACTGCTGGCAAAAGCCAGGGGCATGAGCAGCCGGCCCGAATTAACTCCGGCGCCGGCAGCCAGGCTCACCACTATCGGCAGCATCAGGGCGACCGTACCCGTATTGCTCACGAAAGCTCCTATGGCCGAGGTTACGAGCATGACCAGCAGGAACAGCCGGGTCTCGCTCTTGCCGGCCAGCTTCAGAATCCTGGAACTTATCATCTTGGCCAGTCCGGTCTGGAAGATGGCGCCGCCCACGATGAACAGGCCGGCCATCATGATCACCACCGAATTGGAAAATCCGGAAAGTGCCTCAGCCGGCGTAAGTATCTGAAAGATCAACAAAGCGATGAGAGCGCACAGGGCCACTATGTCCGAACGGACTTTTCCCCATACAAAGAATACTACCGATAGTCCCAGTATGATAAGTGTTGCCAGCATAGGTCAAGATTTTATCAACAATGTACAAATTTAACAAAATTGTAAGAATTATGCATAAATTTGAGCCATGAAATGCTTTAGGACCATAGCTATGATTCCGGCCCGGTACGCCTCGTCGCGTTTCCCGGGCAAAATGCTGGCTCTCCTGGGAGGAAAGCCCGTCATAGTCCGCACCTGCGAGGCGGCAGCAGGAATGGGACTGTTCGACAAGGTGTACGCAGTCACTGACGACGAGCGCATAAAGGATACTGTCACAGCCGCCGGCATCCCCTGCATCATGAGCAGCAGGGAGCATGAGACCGGCAGCGACCGGATAGCCGAGGCCGTGCAGGATATCGAATGCGATATAGTGGTCAACATCCAGGGTGACGAGCCGTTCACCCGAAGAGAGGTTATCGAGCAGGTGCTCAGACCGTTCTATGAAAAGGACGGAGAGAGCGTAGACCTGTCCACCCTCAAGGAAGAAATGACCTCTCAGGAAGAAATCCACAATCCGAACAACGTTAAGGTCATCACCGACATTGACGGATACGCCCTCTATTTCTCCCGTACCCCCCTGCCCTACCTCCGCGACCCCAGCACCAGCGCCCGCTGGTGGCGCCACATAGGCATATACGCTTTCCGCCGGCAGGCCCTGGAGATGTTCTCCTCCTGGCCGATGGGAGAACTGGAGGCCGCCGAGAAGATAGAGTGCCTCCGCTTTCTGGAGCACGGCCGCCGGATAAAGGTTGTAGAAACATCAGGAATGCGCGTTTCCATTGACACTCCGGAGGACCTGGCCCTCGCCGAACAGATTCTAGGCAGCAGACTATAACAGAAGCCGTGACTGATCATCTCAATCACGGCTTCTTTCACCTTCTGTAGAGGACAGAATTATTTATTGCCCTCCATCAGCTTCCTGATGGCGTTGGCCAGCCTCCTGACGCCCTCCAGCATATTCTCGTCAGATACGTAGGAGAAGTTCAGACGCAGGGTGTTCTGGCCCTTGCCGTCGCAGAAGAACACCTCGCCGATGACGAAGGCCACGTTCTCCTTGATGGCGATGTCGAACAGGTCGCGTGCGTCCAGACCCTCGGGCATGGTCAGCAGCAGGAAGAGACCTCCGTCAGGACGGGTCCAGGTAACGCCCTCGGGCATATACTCGGTCAGGTACTGGTGCATCAGGTCTCTCTTGTGACGGTAGAGCTCGATGGTCTTCTGGAGGTTCCTGTCATAGTAGCCCTTCTCCATGTAGCGGGCGGCCACCTCCTGGCAGAAGATAGGTGTGCAGAGGTCGGCGGACTGCTTGGCCACGATGAGACGGTCGATGATCTCCTTCGGTGCGAGCACCCATCCCAGACGGAAACCGGGCACGAATGTCTTCGAGAATGTGCCGAGCAGCACCACTCTCTCGGGAGCCATGGAATACATGGTCGGGTATGACTCACCCTCATAGCGGAGCTCCTTATAGGGGCTGTCCTCGATGATGATCAGGTCGTGCTTGCGGGCTACGTCGATGATCTCCTGACGCCTCTTGACATCCATTGTCACGCCTGTAGGGTTCTGGAAGTCAGGTATGGCGTAGATGAACTTGGGCTTCTGTCCCACTGCGCAGAGGGCGGATACCACTGCCTCGGCCTCCTCGTCGTTGCGGATGCCTACGGGACGGCCCTGATAAGACCAGATGGCCTGGAGTGCGCCCAAATACGAGGGCAGACCGCAGAGCACAGTGTCACCGGGGTTGACGAATATCCTCGAAATCAGATCGAGCGCCTGCTGGGAAGCGGTGGTGATGAGGATATTGTCGATATCCACCTTCACGCCTTCCTTCTCGTACTTCTTAGCGATCTGTTTTCTCAGAGCCACGCTGCCCTCTGTCGAGCCGTACTGGAGAATCTGCGCGGGCTTCTCGTTCATCAGCTCGTTCATGATCTCCTTGAGGTCGTCCACAGGGAAAGTCACGGCATTGGGGAAACCGCCGCCGAAAGATATGATCTCAGGCCTGTTGGCCACGTTCAGAAGGTCGCGGATGGCGGACCTTCTCATGCTCTTCGCATTGTCGGAAAGGTAATTGATAATATCAAGTGCCATAGTTAGTGTTTTTGTATTTGTTAAATTCTAAATATTCTGACCCACAAATCTACGAAAATTGTTATTAAAATCAAAGCCAAACTTCAAATTTTTAAGAGCCGCCGTATTTTCAAAATTATTATTAACTTTGAGAGTTTATCTTATACTTTGCAGATACTATGCCAACACTGAGACTGACCAAAGAATTCCGCTTCGAGGGAGCCCACGCCCTCACCGGCTATGACGGAAAATGCAGGCACATCCACGGCCACTCCTATATATTATACGTGACGGTCAAGGGCACCCCCTCCAACCCTGACGGCACCCCCAAGTCCGGCATGCTCATCGACTTCACCGACCTCAAGCGGATCGTGAACGACCATATCATAGACGTCTTCGACCACTCCCTCATCCTGCGGGAGTCAGCCCCGCTGGCGGCAGAGATAGCCTCAGCCTATCAGAGAGTCATCACCGTGCCTTTCCAACCCACCTGCGAGAACCTGATCCTGCACTTCGCAGACATCATCCGCGGCCAGCTGCCCGCCGGAGTACACCTGCACTCGCTCCGCCTGCACGAGACCGCCACCTCCTACGTAGAGTGGTTCGAGTCCGACAACGAATAACCCCAACCTAAGGACACGCCATGAACAGACTCTTCCTCATAGACGGCCACGCCCTGATGTTCAGGATGTACTACGCCTTCATCCGCCGCCCGATGATCAACTCCCGGGGCGAGGACACCTCGGTCATCTTCGGGTTCACCCGCTATCTGCTCGAGATGATTGCCCGCGAAAGGCCCACCCATCTGGCGGTCGCCTTCGACCCCCCGTGCAAGACCTTCCGCCACGAGGCCTACCCGGAATACAAGGCCACCCGCAGCGCCGCCCCCGAGGTCATCAAGGAATCCCTGGAGCCTCTGACAGAGATAGTCAGGGCCCTCGGCATACCCGTCCTGATGGTGCCCGGCTACGAGGCCGACGACGTGATAGGCTCTATGGCCCGCCGCTGGGGCTCCCCCGACTGCGACGTGTACATGGTCTCCCCCGACAAGGACCTCGGCCAGCTCATCTCCGACCATGTCTTTCAGGTCAAGCCCGGCAAGAGCGGAGCGGAGGACGAGACAGTCGGAAAGGAGGAGATCTGCGCCAAATTCGGCATCAGCGACCCGCACCAGGTCATCGATATCCTCACCATCTGGGGGGATACTTCGGACAATGTTCCGGGCGTCAGGGGCATAGGCGAGGTCGGAGCCAGAAAGCTGGTAGGGAGGTACGGCTCGGTCGACGGCATCCTGCAGCATCTGGACGAGCTGCCCCCGAAGCAGGCCGCAGCCGTGCGGGAGGCCGCGGACCATCTGGAGATGAGCCGCTTCCTGGTGACAATAAAGACCGATGTGGACGTTTCCTCCTGTTCCGAGGAGGACCTGCGGATGGACCTCACGGACGGCAGTGCCGCAGCCGCATTGTTCAACAAATACGAATGTCCGTCCCTGCTGCCCCTCCTCCCCTCAGCGGCCGCCGTCTCCACGGCATCCCCGGCCAGGAAGGAACAGCCGCAGCACCGGATGGAGATGACCTCCGACCCGGAGCGGCTGGCGGCAGCGGTGCAGGCGGCCGGAGCGGTGGGGATTGTCCTGAGGGACAATGAGGCAGGGGCCTCCTCCTCCCGGCAGCGCCTCTTCCTCTCCGTCCCGGGCGACGGGGACAATGCTCCCGCCCTGACATTCAGCACCGCAGACCCAGCCGCCGCCCGCGGCATACTCGAAGCACCCGGCATCGTCAAGGCGGGCTACGGCCTCAAACGGTACATTCAGGAGCTGAGGCGGGAGGGCATTGAACTGAACGGCCCCCTGGCCGACCTGGAACTGATGCACTATCTCGTCAATCCGGAGACCTCGCATCGGCTGGACATCCTCGTGCAGTCGTATCTGGGACTGGACCTGGAGCTGTGCCGTTCACTGGACGGTGAACCTGCCGATACCGGGGCGGCCGAAGCGGACCTTTTCTCCCAGCCCTCGGATATTGGACCTGAGGACAGTGCTGCCGCTCAGCGGAGGGATGCCGTGGATGCCTCGCTGATGCTGCCGCTGAGGGACGCGCTGCTGGAGGAATTTGCCCGGGACCCTTCCATTGAAAAGATATACAACGACATAGAGATGCCGCTGATCCGGGTGCTCGCCGACATGGAGTACTGCGGAGTGCGGATAGACACGGACATGCTGGCCGCCTACGGGCAGGAACTCGGGAAGCAGCTGGCTGTCATCGAGGCCCGCATCCGCGAGGAGACCGGAGAACCGGGACTGAACGTCTCATCCCCCGTCCAGCTCGGAGCCGTGCTCTTCGACAGGATGAAGCTGGACCCCAAGGCCCGCAAGAACAAGAAAGGCAACTATTCCACTGACGAGGAGACCCTTACGGCATTGAAGGACCGTCATCCGGTCATCGGGGACATCCTGCAGTTCAGGGCCGTCAAGAAGATCATCTCGACCTACATCGAGCCCTTCCCCACCCTCATCGACCCGCGGGACGGACGGGTGCATACGACATTCAACCAGGCTCTTACCGCTACCGGACGACTGAGCTCGACCCATCCCAACCTGCAGAACATCCCGATCCGCACCGAGATGGGCCGGGAGATCCGCAAGGCATTCGTACCCTCGGAGCCGGGGCGGGTCATCATCTCGGCCGACTACTCCCAGATAGAGCTGCGCCTGATGGCCGCCATCAGCGGGGACGCCGACATGATCGACGCCTTCCGGCACGGACGCGACATCCACACGGCCACTGCAGCCAAGGTGTTCAAGGTCAGCGAGGAGGAAGTCACACCCGAACAGCGCCGCCGGGCCAAGACCGCCAACTTCGGCATCATCTACGGCATATCGGCCTTCGGACTGTCGCAGCGGCTGGACATTCCGCGCAAGGAGGCCTCGGAACTCATCGAGGAATACTTCCGGCACTATCCCGCCATCGCGGACTACATGGAGAGGACCAAGGCCGAGGCGCGGGAGAAGGGGTATGTGTCCACCATCTTCGGCCGGCGGAGGTACATCAAGGATATCGGCTCGCGCAACGCCACCGTCCGCGGATTTGCCGAGCGCAACGCCATCAACGCCCCCATCCAGGGCAGCGCGGCCGATATCATCAAGATGGCGATGAACCGGGTGGCAGCCGCACTGAAGGACGGAGGCTACCGGACCCGGATGATACTCCAGGTACACGACGAGTTAGTCTTCGACGCCCCAGCAGATGAGGCCACAGCCATCATGGAGCTGGTACGCCGCGAGATGGAGAGCGTGGTGGAACTGGCCGTACCGCTGACCGTCGAGTGCGGGAGCGGGGCCAACTGGTTAGAAGCCCATTAAAAGGAATTACCTACATGACTTTTACAGACATGGCAGAAGACATCAAAAACACTGAGAACGCGACCGACTTCGACGACAACGACCTGGCCCTCAAGGCTATGTCCGGAGACACACAGGCATTCTCCTCCCTGGCCGCCCGCTACACCGGCCAGCTGCGCCTCTACATCCAGAGCATCTGTCCCAACCCCACCGACGCCGAGGACATCTGCCAGGAGAGCCTGCGAAAGGCCTACCAGCGCATCGGCAGCTTCAACCCCGAATACCTCTTCCGGACCTGGCTCTTCTCCATCGCCCGCAACACCTCCATCGACCATATCCGCCGCCGCAGCACCTTCTCCACCGTCAAGCTCGGCGAGGCCGACGAGCCCGTCGTAGAAGGCCATGAGACCGAAAGCTCCCCCGAGGACCACATGATCGACGACCAGTCCTACGACCTCTTCATCCGCTCCATCGCCGCCCTGCCCGACCGCTACCGCCGGATAGCCGAGCTGCGCCTGCTCGACGACCTCTCCTACCAGGACATCGCCGATGAGACCGGCCTGCCCCTCAACACCGTGCGTACCCGCATCCGCCGCGCCAAGCTCCTGCTCGAAAAAATGATGAACCCGTAACAGATTTTACATATTTTTGCGGCATGAACGAAGAGATTGTTTTCAAATACTTTCCGGAACTGGACGCACGGCAGCGGGAACAGACGGCCGCCCTCGGACAGCTGTATGCGGAGTGGAACGCCAGGATCAACGTCATCTCGCGCAAGGACATGGACTCGCTGTACCTGCACCACGTACTGCACTCGCTGGCACTGGTGCGGTACATCCGGGAGAACGGACTTGCGCCCGCCTCTGTTTTCGACGCCGGCTGCGGAGGAGGATTCCCGGGCATCCCTATGGCCATTGCCATGCCGGAGTGCCGGTTCACCCTGTGCGACTCGATTGCCAAGAAGATAAAGGTGGTGACAGAAGTCTCTGCTGCCCTGGGACTTGACAATGTGAAGCCGGTCTGGAGCCGGACCGAGGACCTGGGCCCCGAATACCGCTGCGACTATGTGGTGTCCCGGGCCGTCACCGAGCTGCGCCGGTTCGTACCCCTCGTGCGGCATCTGTACCGCAGGGGCATCCTGTACCTCAAGGGCGGGGACCTCTCCGAAGAGATTGCCGCCTGTGTCAAGGAGTGCCGCATAGAGCCTCAGACGGTCTCTGTCACCGACATTTCCGGGTATTTCAGCGAAGAATTTTTCGAAAGTAAAAAGATTATTTGCATTTTCCCGCAAAAGCACTAACTTTGCGCTCCATTTTACTGACAAATAATAGATTTTAGAATATGAAACGTACTTTCCAACCGTCACAGCGCAAGCGCCGTAACAAACACGGCTTCCGCGAGCGCATGTCCACCCCCAACGGACGCCGCGTACTCGCAGCACGCCGTCGCCACGGCCGCAAGAAACTGACCGTTTCTTCCGAGGATCTGTACTAACAGAGACTCACGTCAGCTTACAGCATAGACAGGCCGGTAGATTTTCTACCGGCCTGTCTGCGTTCTCTGCGGGGATAAATTTACCTGAATTGCACTTTGGTCGACAAAACGAATGTATGTATTTGTGGAGCTACGTCAAACCGGCTCACAGCCCATGTCATCCAACACTGCACCACATCACGTGCAACATAAGAGATTACCGGAAGGTGACGATGAAACGTCACTTTCGTCGGCACCTTCTGGGCTGCCTTAAATGCGCACAGCAAATCCCAGAGAGCCGTCGACAAAAAGTTTTTCCCGGATTGCAAACCTACATGAGTATCCCCGCTGAATTTCTACTGCCCCCATTTGCGGTGTACAGAGTTGTCGGGGCACCTTCATTATATGTCGGCCGGTACCTGCTGCTCAGAGATGTCTTTTTCCCTTAAGACAAATACAACGAGATATTATCGGGCAGGCAACATAACTGATAACCAAATGATTTCCAATGTGTTGAAGTTTCAGTGCCACGCCGTGAGCCTTTTCAAATCGGTCAGAGGAGGGCCATTGAATGCCACTCACCTGACAATCAATTGATTAACTAAAATGTTTCCTCCCCGAAAAAATGGCTGTCTGCAAAATACCCATTGTCACAAGAAATGACCATATTATGCACTTCCCGTAAAATGTTGCAATTCATTAAGGCTGCGTATAACAATCTGAGAACTGCCGCATAACGAGAATCTCCTGATTTGGGGCAATTGATGGGCAGAATATTGAACCCCGTTTTCAACGAATTTACTTCGTGGTGCGCAGGAAAGAAAAACTCTTCTGTAAATCAGATAGTTACAAAACGCACTGCACATCCGCCCTCTTTTGAGACAGGCCAAATGTGCAGTAGTATTTACATACCACTGGTTTTCAAGCAGTTGAAAAGACAACTGCACCCCGAAGTAAATTCGTTAAAATGGTTCTTCGGGTCATAGCGAGGGGGGAGCGTCCCCTACTCCTTCGGAAGGAGTGGAGAAATGCCGGAAAACGCGACTCTTCGGAAGGAGTGCAGAAGAGATCTACGGTGAAAGTGGGTTTAGGAGAGGTTCTTGCGATCTGGGGGGGGGTATTTTTGCGGATAGTCATACCGAAAAATTATCGTCGCAGCAATTACGGGGATTCCCGGCTGTCCAGTGCCGCAATATGGCACGAACCGAACACCAGGGATTCACTAAAAAAACAGCACAGGCCATTCTTTCACTCCGCGGCACTGTCTGTGGAAATGGTCTGGAACGCACGGCACCGCAAAGGTGTACCCAAAATGTGGGGAAACGGTTCACCTTTGCAACTGGGCAATACCGGGAACGCCGCCACAGGCGCTGTGGAAATGGTAAGGAACGCACGGCACGAAACAATCCAGACGTATCACAAAACTGCACAGATGAAACTGCACGCACAAAACTGCACGCATGCCCCTAAACGCTCCCGACTTACCACGAAGCGACACGACAGCCTTGGCTGATTATGCGGAATTGCGAAAAGTATATGAACAGGAAGACCGGAAATTCTGTATCTTCACGTCCGCAAAACACAAAAAACGGAAAACGAAACACAAAATACCAACGATGAAAAAGACATTTGCAGTTATGATGATTCCCATGATGATGCTGGCCTCGACATCCTGCCAGCAGAAAGTGGAGAAGGTCCCCGCCATCGACATGACGGACATGGACCTGACAGTATCCCCCGGTGAGGACTTCTTCCAGTATGCCAACGGCGGCTGGATCAAGAAGAATCCCCTGAAACCCGAATACGCCCGCTTCGGTTCGTTCGACGTGCTGCGGGAGAACAATGTGGTACGCCTCAACGACCTGTTCGCAGAGATGGCCAAGATGACTCCCGAGGCAGGCACAGTGGACCAGAAGATCGTGGACCTGTACAAGCAGGGACTCGACTCAGTGAAGCTGAACGCAGAGGGCGGACAGCCGCTCCAGAAATATCTCGATGCCATCTACGCCGCCAAGGACAAGAAGGCCCTGGCCGTAGAGCTGGCTGAGATGAACAAGTACGGAGAGGGCGGCTTCTTCAGCATCGGAGTAGATGCTGACCTTATGAACAGCAAGATGCAGGTACTCTACCTCGCTCAGAGCGGCCTCGGGATGGGCGACCGCGACTACTACGTGGACCCTGCCAACGCGGAGCTGCACAAGGGCTACACTGAGATGCTGGCCAGGCTCTTCGCCCTCAGCGGATACGAAGACGCAGTGCAGAAAGCGGAGAACGCCGTGAAGATAGAGGACCGTCTCGCTGAGGTATCCTGGACCAGCGTCGAGAACCGCGATTACACCAAACAGTACAACCCGATGAGCACCGGACAGATCTGCCGCCGCTGGAAAGGATTCGACTTCGCATCCTTCTTCAAGACCCTCGGCCTCCCCGACCAGGACAAGATCATCGTGCAGCAGCCCTCGTTCTTCGACGGATTCAGCAGGCTGTTCGCCTCTGCCACCCTCGGACAGCTTCAGGACTACCTGGCAGCCGGCCTGCTCACTTCCGCCGCCGGCAGCCTGTCGGATGACTACTACGATGCATCGTTTGACTTCTTCAGCACTCAGATGAGCGGCATCACCGAGCAAAAACCCCGCTGGAAACGCGCCATGAGCGTGCCCAACAGCGTACTCGGCGAGGCTGTCGGCCAGATGTACGTACACAAGTACTTCCCCGAGGAGTATAAGGCCAAGGTACTCGAGCTCGTCCGCCAGCTTCAGGTATCACTCGGCCAGCACATCGACTCCCTCGACTGGATGTCCGACGCCACCAAGGCCTATGCCCGTGAGAAGCTCGCCGCCTTCACCGTAAAGATCGGCTACCCCGACAAGTGGAAGGACTACAGCACCCTGACCATCGATCCCGCCCTGAGCTACTACGAGAACCTCCGTGCCGCCAAGGCATGGTATGTGAAGGACAATCTCAGCAAGCTCGGACAGCCCACCGATCCCGACGAGTGGGGCATGACTCCTCAGACCGTCAACGCCTACTACAACCCCACCACCAACGAGATATGCTTCCCTGCCGCCATTCTCCAGCCCCCGTTCTTCAACGCCGACGCGGATGACGCCGTCAACTACGGAGCCATCGGCGTAGTCATCGGCCACGAGATGACCCACGGCTTCGACGACCAGGGCCGCCTCTTCGACAAGGACGGCAACATGAACAACTGGTGGGCACCCGAGGACGAGGCCGCCTTCAAGGCCAAGACCGCCGTTCTCGAGAAGCAGTACAGCGATGTGGAGATTCTCCCCGGTATTCATGCCAACGGAGCCCTCTCCCTCGGTGAGAATATCGCCGACCAGGGCGGACTCAGCGTTGCCTGGACAGCCTACCGGAACTCCCTGAACGGCACCGAGCCCGCACCCATAGACGGTCTCACTGCCGCCCAGCGCTTCTTCATCGGCTATGCCCACCTCTGGGCCCAGAACGCCACCGATGAGGAAAAGGCCCGCCTCAACAAACTCGACGTGCACTCCCTCGCCGAGAACCGCGTCAACGTGGCTGTCCGCAACTTCCCGCAGTTCTTCGAGGCATTCGGCATCTCCGAGGGAGACCCCATGTTCCGTCCCGAGGCCGAGCGCGTCATGATCTGGTAGATCCTCTCCCGGCCCAAAGCCACAACGAAAAAGAGGCTGTACCGTAATGAAGTTCTTATGACACGGAAGGGCCTAGAACTCGAAATTCAGGCCGCCGATGACATTGGCCCCGGGCATGGGGAAGCCGGCGTTGATCTCGTAGTGCTGGTTGAGAAGGTTCTCGCCGCGTACCCAGACGGACATCCAGTCGAGGATACGGAAGGAGGCGCGGATGTTCCAGAGGACGAAATCCTCCTGCACCGGAGAGTCGCCGACAGCAGTGTACAGTCCGGCTACGTACTGCACTCCGGTCGATACATGCCAGCGTCCGTGGGTGAAAAGACCGCCGACATAGAGCTTGTGCTCGGGAGCGGCCACCACCGGATTCTCCATGTGCAGGAAACTGTAGTTGGCATCCAGCGACCAGTCACGGGCGATACGCCAGGCCACCTGGGCCTCCACCCCGGCGTTGTGAATCTCTCCGGTGTTCTGGTTCAGCATCCCTGCACCGGAAGGGTTGGGCAGGGTCTGTATCATATTGTCCCCGTCGATGTAGAACACATTGACCCCGTACGAGACTCTTCCGTCCAGAAGTTTCTGGGACAATGCGAGTTCGTAGGACCACAGCCGCTCTGGCCTCAGGTCCGGGTTCTGAGGAGGGAACATATACATCTCGCGGATGGTCGGATAGCGGAAGCCCTTGCTGGCCGATGCCTTCAGTTCAATGGAATACGGCAGATGGAAGGCCAGCCCGGCCTGAGGCACCCACTCCGTTCCGAGGTGCGAATGGTGGTCCACGCGAAGGCCGGCATTGAAGGTCAGCCAGGTTCCGATATTCTGCCGGAAGTCCACATAACCGGCCACTTCATGCTGCGCGATATCCACGATGTCCTCCCGTTCTCCGTTACGCTCCCCGGACACATACCGGTTCCATGCCGAACCGCCGAAACGATACCAGTCCACTCCGGCTGTCAGACGGTTGCCCCTGAAAAGCCTCACGCTCTGATAGGCGGATATTCCCATCATGTCATCGTGGGAGTTGAAGCGGTAGTCCAGAGGAGTCTCGCCGTCCGAAGGCATGTAGCCGTCGTTGATAAGGTGGTCGCCCCAGTTGTAGAACACGCTCAGGGCGCCTGAGGTCCGTTCGTACTCGTTCTCCACGGCCAGGGATGTCATGCCGCGGGTGACACTCTGGTCGGCATCCACGAGAGGCTCGGAGACTGTTCCGGGATTGGAGGCATTGAAATGGGTCACATTGACATCGGCCCTCACCCTCCAGTTCTCGGTAAAGTCGTAGCCGAGCTTGGCATAGCCTCCGTACTGCTCGAAGCCCATATCGGCACGGTGGCCGTCGGTGCGGTTGTACGACAGGCTGACCACGCTGGAGAAACCGCCGAACTTCATGCGGTTGGTAGCCTCAGTCTGGACAGTGTTCCACGAACCGTAGCCCGCTGAGATATTGGTCCTGACCCCGTCCTCTTCCATCCTGCGGGTGACGATATTGACCACGCCGCCCATGGCATTGGACCCGTAAAGTACTGAAGCCGGCCCACGGAGGACTTCCACCTGCTCCGCCATCAGGGACTGGTAGGAGTCCGATATGGGATGTCCGAACATGCCCATGTACTGCGGATGCCCGTCTATGAGCACCATCACCTGACCGGAACCGCCGCTGAGTCCGCGGACCGATATGTTGCCGGCAGCCCCGCCCGAGACTCCGTAGCCCATGATGCCGCGGGATGTGGAGAAGAATCCGGGCACCTGCTCCGTCAGTACCGGCAGCAGCGACGGGGTGTAGGAATACTCTATCGCCGGACGGTCCAGCACGATGACGGTCAGCGGCAGATGTCTGATATCGGTCTTGTTGCGGGTACCGGTGACAACCACCTGCGAAAGGGTATCGGTCAGGGGGCCTCCGGCAGTATCCGCCGGTTCCTCAATATTGCGGGCCTCAGCTCCGGTAAAGGCGGCAACGCACAGAATGGCTGCCGGAAGAAAGAATTTTCTCATAAACATATTTCGTGTTACGTTTTTATAAAATCATGTTACGATAATGGCAAAAAAACAGGCTGGCTCCCACCGGATCCTTCTCAATCAACCCTGCTCATCAGCAGCTTTCCGTGCCGGACCCCGTTGATGGATACCAGTCTCTCCCCGATAGAGGTCAGTCTCGCCGCCTCACCCCGCAATGCCACGATGTGCAGGCAGGCAGTGGCGCTCACGAAGTAGACCGAGGCCGAAAGCACCGCATCGGAGTTGTCTCTCACCACACCGGCTATCCGGGCCTGGACATCCTGCCTGTCCCGGTCGCAGAGTACCAGCACCGTACCCGCCACGATATGATTGCACGCCCATTTTTCCTCCGTAACGTACTTTTCTATGAGGGCACGCACTGCCCTGGAGCGGTTCGCAAAACCGTTCTCGACCGTATAACGGTCCAGTTCATCAAGCAGCTCGCTCTCCAGCGAGACTCCGAATCGTTTAAGTGCCATGACTGCTTCCGTTCGTTTTCGGCTGCAAAGATACTTATCCTCTGCCACAGGGAAAACATATATTTCACATGAAATATTACCAATTTTACCTTATATTTGCATATTTGCAGACAGAATCACTCAACACATGAAACAATTTCTCCAGAAACCGTTCAAATACTCCCTGACCAAGAACATACTCCTCATCCTGGGTATACTTCTCGCAGGCTACCTCATCATAAGTCTGCTTCTCAAGATCATAACCAGGCACAATCAGGAGCTCTCCGTTCCCGACATGACCGGCATGAGCCTGACTGAAGCAGCGGCAGTAGCCGCAGAGGCCGAGCTCCGCCTGGAAGTCACAGATTCCGTGTACATAAGAGGTATGGAAAGAGGTGCCATCGCCCGTCAGAATCCGGAGCCGGGAGACAAGGTCAAGAAGAACCGACGCATACTGCTGGTTATCAATTCCATTATCCCAAGGCAATCCACCATGCCGTCCCTGACAGGATTCTCCCTGAGACAGGCCAGGACAGAGCTGGCCTCCAACGGCCTCAACATCGGAAAACTCATATACGTGAACGACATGGCCACCGACAACGTGCTGGCCCAGCAGTACATGGGCGAGGACATAGAACCCGGTACAAGGCTCAACAGCGGCACCGCCATCGACCTGGTGCTGGGCCTCAACCCGGCCGACAGCGCCACGTTCATACCGTACATCATCGGCTACCGCTACCAGATGGCCACCGAGCTGCTGCATGACAACTCCCTGAACATCTACCGCTGCGAGTTTGACGGAACGGTGAGCACCTACGCCGACTCCCTGGAGGCATACGTCTACGGCCAGTATCCCCCGGCTTCCGATTCCATAAGCGTACGCAGAGGCACTTCCGTAACCCTGTACCTGTCCAAAGACGTCTCACGCATCCCCGTACCCGAGGAAGAAACCGACAGCACCGATGTCCAGCTCTGACAGGCAGCCAGTACCCCTTCCCGACCCTATCGCGGAGGAGATATCCCAGGAAGATGAGGACAATCCCGACGAGGAGAACGACCAGGGTCTCTTCGAGCACTATCATGTCACGGCAGACCGCGGCCAGAGCCTGCTCCGCGTAGACAAGTTCCTGACCGCCCACATCATGGGCGCCTCACGCAACCGCATCCAGCAGGCCATAGACGCGGGATACGTCTACGTCGGCGGCACTCCGGTCAAGGCCAACTACAGGGTCAAGCCCCTGGACGACATCCGCATCTGCCTTCCCTACCGCCGCCGCGGCTACGAGATACTGCCCGAGAAGATGGACCTGGACATAAGGTATGAGGACGAGGATGTCCTGGTAGTGAACAAGCCGGCAGGTCTGGTAGTCCATCCCGGCTGCAGCCACTACACCGGCACTCTCATCAACGGCCTTGCCTGGTATCTGGGACGCAGCCAGGGCCCTGACGCCAAGGACGACCGCATGGGCATCCTGGTACACCGCATAGACAAGGACACCTCCGGTACCCTCCTGATAGCCAAGAACGACGAGGCACAGGCCTACCTGGCCCGCCAGTTCTTCGTCCACTCGATAGAGAGAGTGTACACGGCCATCGTCTGGGGAGATATGGAGGAGGACTCAGGCACGGTCACCGGCGACATCGGCCGCGACCCGTCCAACAGGATACGCTTCAAGGTAGTGGAGGACGGCACCGGCAAGCACGCGGTCACTCACTGGAAGGTCCTCGAGCGCCTGGGCTACGTCACCGTGGTGGAATGCCGGCTGGAAACCGGCCGCACCCACCAGATCCGCGTCCACATGAACCACATCGGCCATCCCCTCTTCAACGACTCCCTCTACGGCGGCGACCGGATCCTGAAGGGTACCCTCTACTCCCGCTACCGCCAGTTCATCGACAACTGCTTCGAGGTCCTGCCCCGTCAGGCCCTGCACGCCGGCACCATCGGATTCATCCATCCCCGCACCCATGAAAAAATAGTCGTCGGGAGCGAATTGCCCGACGACATGAAAGCACTTATCGAAAAATTCAGAATCTTCGTCAATTCCCGTAATTCCTAGGGACGCCTCAACCTACCTGCGGGGAGGTCTCGGAGGACCACCCGGACCGCGCCGTCCTCCCATCATCTTGTCGAAGTTGCCGAAACGGTAGACGAGCGATATCATGAAATACTGCCCGAGGGTATTATTGTAGGTATCCTCCACATAGTTGTCGGTGGTGGTGCGGTAATTGTTCTTGGCCTGGTTGAGTATATCGTAGACCTTGAACCGCAGGGTCATCTTGTCCTTCAGGAAGAGCTGGGAGATCTCCGCGTTCCAGGTCAGTTCGGGCTCGCCGAATCCGGCCTCATAGCCGATGTAGTAGTTGTACCTGGCATCCGTCCTGAACTCCATGCCCCAGGGGAGCGTGGCGTTGACCTCGGCGAACACCGAGTTGTCCCAAGTATCCGCCCTGGCCTGGGAGGCTATCTCGTACCACGCCTTTCGGTATGACGCACTGGCTCCGAGGCGGGTCTCGATATAGTCGTTGCGGTAAACCAGCGTGAGGTTCTCGCTCAGCGACATGGAGGTGGTACGTCCGCCTATGAGATAATCCTGTATCTCCTCGAAGGTCTCGGCCTCCGGATTGTCCCCCGTATAGGACAGGGAACTGGTCACCGAGCCGCGGGTAAATGTCATCAGGGAGAAACCGGACTTGCCGAACTGCGAGTTGGTCATCAGCATCACGTTGCCCCCGAGGGTCGGACGGTCCGAGTTGACGGGCACCGTGTACTGTGTTCCGGTGGAGTTGTACCAGCTGGCATTGATGATGTCGTCCTTGGTGAAATTGAATCCTCCCATCACCGAATAGGTGGAGAAACTCTCCATATCCGTATAGTTGTAGTGCATCCTGAACCGGTTGGAGAACTCGGGCTTCAGGCTCATGTTTCCGACGGACACGTACAGAGGGTCGGAGTTGTCGGGCACCGGCATCAGCTGGTTGACGGAGGGCTGGGAGGTGCTTCCGTTGTAGTTGATGCGCATGAACTCGTTCTTGTCGAAGTTGTAGTCGAACCTGGCTGAGGGAGCGAAGTTCCACACCGTGTAATTGACATTCCTCCCTGGGTTGAAATCGTCCCGGGTAATGGTGGTCGAGGGCTGGGCGTTGACTCCGAACTGGAGGTTGTACTTCTTCTCCTGTTTCATGAAACTCAGTTGCATCCTGTGTCTAAGGAAGGTATTCTCCATCCGGGAAGAATAGACGGAGTCCAGCTCGTCGCTCACCGTTCCGTCCTCCAGGATGTCACGGGTATCCTTCTCTGTCTGGCTGTTGCTCCAGTTGAAGCGGTAGGAGCCGAGCAGGAAGAAATTCTTGCCCAGGGGCTCGGTATAGGTCAGGTCAGCAGAGGCGGAATAGCTGTCCTCGCGCTGCTCGTAACTCTGGTTGACCAGTTCCGTCCCGGAGGGAAGGCCGTCCGCATAGGTATTGGTCTCGGAATAATTGATTCCGGTATAATCGCTGTTGGAAATGGAGTAGTCCACATTGAGGGAAATGGTCCTTCCCGCCTTCTGCCCTATCCTCTGGCGGTAGAGCAGGCGGCCGTTGGTCCTCCAGGAGACTCCGTCCGACGATGCCTTGCTGATACCGTCATTGACCTTTCCGGTGCGGGAGTTATCGGTAGAATACTCGCTGCTCTCGTCATAGACCGAACGGCTGTAGTTGAAACTGGGGCGGAAGAGCAGGGAGGTCTGGTCATTGAACTTATAGTCAAATACCGCGCCCCCGCGATGGCCGTCGCTGAAGAAACGGCTGGTCTCGTTGTTGGCGGTGTGCTGGCTTATACTGTCATTGAGGAAGGTGGTACGGCTGCTGCGCTCCTCCACGTCGCGGACCATACCGTTGTAGAGATAGTTCGCCCCGAGCTCGCGGTCGCGGTCCCCGCCGATGTTCATATTGGCGTTGACTCCTCCCATCCAGGTAGTCATGATACCTCCGCGGTTGCCGCCGAAGCCGCGTCCGCGCATACCGCCTCCCATGCCCATGTCGCCGAAACCGCGGTTGTTGGTATTGTTGCCGTTGAGGATGATGCTGACCTGATTGTCCTCGGTAAAGCGTCCTATCATGCCTGAAGCCTGGAAACGGGCCGCGTGCTCCTCGGTCTGGAGGTCATGGCCTCCGCCGGCAGCCACGTTGCCGAACCACGATTCCAGAAGTCCCGGCTTGACACTGAGGTCGATGACCTTTTCTTCCTCACCGTCGTCGATACCGGTGAACTCGGCCTGGTCGGACTTCTTGTCCACCACCTTTATCTTGTTGATGATCTTCGCGGGGATATTCTTGGAGGCCAGGGACGGGTCGTCCAGGAAGAACTCCTTGCCGTCGATCATGATCTTGTTGATGGTCTCGCCCTGGTATGTGATGCCTCCGTCGCTGTCCACCTCCACTCCGGGAAGTTTCTTGAGGAGGTCCTCCAGCATATCGTTGTCAGTGGTCTTGAAGAGGGCCGCCGTGTATTCCACCGTATCTTTCTTGACCACCACCTGGTTGCCGACAGCGGACACCACCACCTCGTCCAGCATGGTTACATCCTTGTTCATCAGCATCTCGCCGAGGTCAGTCACACTCTGCTTCAGCTCCACGTTGCGGGTAAATCTATAATAGCCCATGAGGTCGGCCACAAAAACGTACTTTCCGGCCGGTATGCCTGTAACCACGCCTTTTCCGTCACCGTCCGTCATGGAATAATAAGCATTCTCCGTGCTGCCGTCCTTCGAGACGTATATTGTGGCAAAGGATACGGGCTCCCTGGACACGGAGTCCGTAAGCTGGACTTTTATTGAAAACTCTCCTTTCTTCTGGGCTGAAAGACTTCCCGCCGAAAGGACTGCGAGAAGGAATGCCAATAGGATGCGTATGCGTGTCATCGCCTGTTCAAATAGTTTGGAATCAAAATCAATGTTCTTTTGACAAATGCGTCACGCGATAGTTTAATCACAGGCGGAAGTTATTTCCAATATCATTTCACGCGGTCAGGATGAGCCTTGATGAACTTCTCCCAGTTGGTTGACGTGGCTGTATCCGCCAGCGGATTGACCAGCTGATAGAAGTGGCACATCGCTATGGCCAGGGCGTCCGTAGCGTCCAGGAACTTGGGCTGGAACTCCGTCCTCAGCGTCCTGGACAGGATCAGGGCCACCTGTTCCTTCGACGCCCCGCCCTGCCCCGTCACCGCCATCTTGACCTTGCGCGGGGCATACTCGAAGATAGGCAGGTTATGGGCTATCGCGGCCGATATCGCCGCTCCCTGGGCCCGCCCCAGCTTGAGCATGACCTGGGGATTCTTGCCGTAGAACGGAGCCTCCACGGCCACATCGTCAGGGGAATACCGGTCGATAATCCCGCTGACTTCGGTAAATATAGTATTGAGCTTGGCGAAACTGTCCTTCTCCCTCCTCAGGTCCACCACTCCCATGTCCACGAAATGGACCTTACGTCTGTCAATGAGAATGACCCCGTACCCTAGAATCATGGTGCCGGGGTCAATTCCCAATATTATTCTCTGTCCCTCCTCCATCAGTCGATGCGGAAGAAACGGGTATATTCGTGCAGTACCTTCGGTATGGTGATGCCGTCGGGAGTCTGGTTGTTCTCAAGCAGGGCGGCCACTATGCGGGGCAGGGCCAGGGAGCTGCCGTTGAGGGTGTGGGCGAGCTGGATATGGCCGTCCGCATCCTTGTAACGGAGCTTCAGGCGGTTGGCCTGATAGGACTTGAAGTTGGACACCGAGCTGACTTCCAGCCATCTCCCCTGAGCCGCGGAGTAGACCTCGAAATCGTATGTGATGGCCGAGGTGAAGCTCATGTCGCCTCCGCAGAGACGTACGATGCGGTAGGGCAGCTCCAGAGAGCTGACCAGCCTCTCCACATGGAGGACCATCTCGTTCAGGGCACGCTCGGAATCCTCGGGAAGGGTGAGCTGGACGATCTCCACCTTGTCGAACTGGTGCAGACGGTTCAGGCCCCTCACGTCCTTGCCGTAGGAGCCGGCCTCGCGGCGGAAGCACGGAGTATAGGCCGTCATCTTCACGGGGAAGTCGGACTCGGAGAGAATGGTGTCACGGTAGATATTGGTCACCGGCACCTCGGCAGTGGGCACCAGATAGAACTTGTCCTGTGAGGCAAAATACATCTGTCCCTCCTTGTCGGGCAGCTGACCGGTGGCGAAGCCGGAAGCCTCATTGACCAGTACGGGAGGCTCGATCTCCAGATAGCCGGCCTTGGTATTGAAATCCAGGAAATACTGGATGAGGGCTCTCTGGAGCCTGGCGCCCTTTCCCTTATAGACGGGGAAACCGGCACCGGTGAGCTTCACGCCCAGGTCGAAATCTATGATGTCGTACTTGGAGGCCAGTTCCCAATGGGGAAGAGCCGTATCCGGAAGTTCGGGGGCATCCCCGCCCATGCGGACCACCACGTTGTCATCGGCGTTCTTGCCGGCAGGGACTATCTTGTCGGGAAGGTTGGGCAACAGCACCAGCAGCTCGTTCTGCCTGTGCTGGCACTCCTCCATCTCCGCCTCCAGTTTTTTGGACTTCTCCTTCATGGCGGCCACTTCCTTCTTGGCAGCCTCGGCCTCATCCTTGAGTCCTTGCTGCATGAGTTTGCCTATCTCCTTGGCCTTGGTCTTCTGTACCGAGAGGGCCGCGTCGAGTTCTGTCTGGCAGGAACGGCGGCGGCTGTCCTGCTCCAGTATCTGTTCTACGATTTTAGAAGCGTCAAAATTCTTGACTGCCAGCCTTTCCACTACGAATTCGGGCTGTTCCCTCAAAAGTTTAAGAGTCAACATCTGTCTACAATTTTAAAACGGACGCAAATATAATAAAAAAATGGACTGCCGCGTCCGCAACAGTCCATCTGTTTCTATTCCGTATGGCGGTTACTCAGCCACTGGAGGCAGTACCGACACGAAGGACTTGTTCTCCCTGGTCTTACGGAATGTAACCACTCCGTCCACGAGGGCGTACAGAGTATGGTCCTTGCCCATGCCTACGTTCTTACCGGGATAGTGGACTGTGCCTCTCTGACGTACGAGGATGTTGCCGGCCTTGGCCATCTGGCCGCCGAACAGCTTCAGTCCAAGTCGTTTGCTATGTGATTCACGACCGTTCTTAGAACTACCGACACCTTTTTTGTGAGCCATAAGTATTTCCTCCTATTTCATTAAGCGATCTCTTCGATGAGAATCTGGGTTAAACACTGGCGGTGACCGTTCAGCTTCTGATAGCCTTTGCGGCGTCTCTTCTTGAAGACCAGAACCTTGTCAGCCTTTACATGATCCACGATGGTGGCCTTTACATTAACACCCTCTACATAGGGGGTACCTACCTTGACCGAACCGTTGTCATCGGTCAGAAGCACTTTGGTGAAGTCGAGAGAAGCACCCTTCTCGCCCTCGAGGCGGTTCACGAAGATCTTCTTGCCCTTCTCCACTTTCATCTGCTGTCCTGCAATGTCTACAATTGCGTACATTTACTTTAATCTGTTTTAAAAGTTAGCGGCAGTAAGCGGCTGCTGTACTCGCAAGCAGCTCTTTTTCAATAGCTTAACAACCTACATCATTGTTTTTGGGAGAGCAAAAGTAATACATTTCACTATTTTTCACAAATTTAAATCAAAAAACTTACTTTTTTTCATAAATTTGCTCCCGCGAAAAACTAAGATGACAACATGGAATCCCCTTTTACTCACAACTCCATCGCCACTGGCAGCGACTTTCTTTCAAGGAAAAAAGACGTCAGCCAGCTCGTATCCATTATCGCAGATGGCAGACATGCCGTCATCTACGAGCCTCCCCGTACCGGGAAACGTTCACTCATCCACGCGGCCCTGAGCCGGTATGAGCAGAATCCCGGGTACCGTATCACACACATAAGTCTCCTCAGCACGATCGACACAGAGGATTTTTCCAGCATACTGGAAGACATCAGCTCCATGCCGGCCTCACCCAGGCCCGTCATATACATGGAGGAGTTCCAGAACATCCTCAGACTCGAAGGACGGGACAGACTGATCCGCACTTTGGAAAAGGAATGGCAGAGACAGGACGGGCCTGTTTTCATAGTCTCAGGTTCCAAGATCAATGCCATGAAATACATATTCGAGGAGAAGAAACACTTCTACCGCCTCTACGAGAGAGTGTCCCTGTCCCCTATCGACGAGAATCTGATCTCCGAGCACATAATCAAGACTTTTCTTCGCGTAGGAAGGGTCGTGGAACCGTCCCAGGCAGAGTATATCTACAGCCTCACCGACGGGCATCCCTGGTATATCTGGCAGATAGCCAACAGCTGTTTCAACCTCACCAAGGGCTACCTGACGGACAACCTTCTGGAAGAGGCCATAGACTCTCTGCTGTACACCCACACTCCCAGGTTCCAGGATATAACCGACGGACTGAGCCGGTATCAGGTATACCTGCTGCGGGCCATCTTCGACGGGGTGACCAAGGTCAGCTCCACGGCGGCCATCAACAGCTATCACCTCAACTCCTCGGCCAACGTCCACCGCCTCAAGGAGGCCCTCACCAAGAAAGAGGTGGTGGTCTTCGACGCCCAGGACATTCCGCACATCATAGATCCGATGTTCCGGGTATGGCTGGACCGGTTCTACTTCAAGACAGGCAAAACTTATAAGGGACAGAATATATGAAAAAACTGGCAGTACTCTCCGGAGCCGGAGTGAGCAAGGAAAGCGGAATCAATACCTTCCGCGACTCGGACGGAATGTGGGAACAGTACCGCGTGGAGGAAGTGGCCTCCATCGAGGGCTGGTACCGCAATCCCGGCCTGGTCCTGGACTTCTACAATGCCCGCCGCCGGGACATACAGACCCGGCAGCCCAATGAGGCCCACCGCATCATCGCAGCCCTGGAGAAAGACTTCGATGTCACTGTCATCACCCAGAACATAGACAACCTCCACGAGCGGGCCGGCTCTTCCCGGGTGCTCCATCTCCACGGGGAGATCACCAAGGCCCGCGGCGAGAGGTCGCCCAAGCCGGTCTACGACATAGGCTACAGCGACATCCGCCTCGGGGACCTCGACGACCGGGGCGAGCAGCTCCGGCCTGACATCGTCTGGTTCGGGGAGGCCGTGCCCATGATCGAGCCGGCCGCGGAGATCGTATCGGAGTGCGACATACTGCTGGTCATCGGCACCTCGCTGGTGGTCTACCCTGCCGCCGGTCTGGTCAACTACGTGCGCAACGGCGTGCCCCTCTACCTGGTGGACCCCAAGCCCATCCACGTAGGCTACAAGTATTACACCCAGATTCAGGACGTGGCCACCGCCGGCATGCGCAGGTTCCTGGACTTAGTACCCTCCCTCAAATGAGCCCTGACACCCCCGCACCCAGAGTTCTCAAGTCCCAGCCCGTCAGATGGTACGTGCTGTACACCGCCTCCAGGGCCGAGAAAGCCGTGGAGCGGCGGCTGACGCTCATGGGTGCCGAGGTATTCCTGCCCCTGTACCGGGAGAAGCGCAAGTGGTCCGACCGCGTCAAGACCGTGGAGGTCCCCCTGTACCGCTCCTACATCTTCGTCCACTGCACCAGGGCACAGCTGTCCAAGTACGCCTCGGTGGAAGGCGTGGCCTGCCCGGTCTATTACTGCGGCGAGCCGGCCGTCATCCGGGACTCCGAGATAGAGGAGATCCACAAGTTCCTCATAGTGGTTGACCAGAGCCGCATCATCTCCGAGGGCGACATGGTCCGCATCCTCGGAGGCCCCTTCGAGAAACGCACCGGCCGCGTCACCAAGATCGACAACCGCTTCATCTACCTCACCCTCGAGTCCATCGGCAACCTCACCGTCTGCGCCGAGCTGCGCATCGACAAGGAGATGGTCGGAAAATAAAAATTCCGGCAGGCAAGTGAATGTCTGTCGGAATCGATATTGTTGGAGAAGTTCCTTTTCGGCAGGATTACTTCTGACGGTTCTTGTAGCGCTGGTAGAATTTGTCCACGCGGCCGGCGGTGTCGACGAGCTTCATCTTTCCGGTATAGAAAGGATGGGAGGTGTTGGAGATCTCGACCTTCACGAGGGGATAGGTCACGCCCTCGATGTCGATGGTCTCCTTGGTGTTGACACAGGAGCGGGTGATGAACACATGCTCATTGGACATATCCTTGAAAGCTACAAGACGGTAGGATTCGGGATGTATACCTTTTTTCATTGTGTGTGAGTGTTTATAAATTGTCTAATCAAATTCGGACCGCAAAAGTATGTATAATTTCTCTGACTCCCAAATTTTTCCGCGTCATATTCAGGCTCCGGGATTTTTCACCCTCGTCAGCTGGTCATCGTAGAGCATGTAGCGGCGGGCCTTGCGGATCCACTTCTGTTCCTCGAGCTTGATATGCTCGAAAAGTCCGCTCCACGCGACATCCCCCCTGACATAGGCGTCCATGACCTCGTCCCCGAGCACCGCCGGAAGACCCGAGATATCCACTCCTGTCCCGTCCGCCACGAGCTGCCGCATGATGCGCAGGGCATGTGCCGTCGAATGATAGGGCACACCCGGGCGGGGCAGCATCTGGAAGCCGAAGCAGCTCCGGTCCTTCCACCTGCCGAAACGGGGCGAGAAGACCGTCCTGCGCAGAAATACGCCTGAGTCGGAAAGTCCGCCCAGGTCATTTCCCTCCCGCAGATACCTGTCCATATACGGAGCGCCGAACAGCTCATAGGGACGCGCTGTACCCTCTCCGAAACTAAGGTCGGTGCCCGAGAGGAGGACCATGCCGCAGTAGAAATTGGAAGTGAACAGCCCCGGCACATCCTGACGCGGAGGGATGCTCCAAGGCATCAGGTACTGGGTGGCGGGACGCACCATATAGGAGATGATGTGCAGGGGGAACCTGGCGCCTATCTCCGAATAGAAGAGATTGGCCAGCTCTCCCAGCGTAAGGCCGTGCCGGTGAGGAATGCCCTCTATGCCCGCGGCCTCCGAGCTGCCGGGACAGAGGGTCGTGCCCTCCACCGAGCGGCCGCAGATGTTCTCCCGGTCCAGGATGTAGACCGACAGGGACAGCCCGCCGTGATGTATGATCTGGAATATCTCGTAGAGCAGGGCAGTCAGGGAATCGTACCTGGAGCCGGTATCCTGGTACTCGACGATAAGGGCATCCACATCCTCCAGCACCCCGGCATCCATGGACAGTTCCCCTGAAGGACCGGTGTGCAGAGGCACGAACATACAGTCGTCCAGTCCCAGGGAGGCGTACACCGGGGCCTCGCCCAGCGACCTGTCGGGTTTCTCCCCGAAGATGCCGTCCGCGGGGAAAAGCACCTTGCGCAGCCTGCCGTTGCGGTACAGGCTCTCGAAGAGATACTCCTGCCGCTCCGGATCCCAGGCCGACTGGTTGCACAGCACTGCCAGGGACCCCCGGCGCAGCACCAGATCCTCCTGACGGTCGAGCGGTGTGGTCCTGAATGAGAACATACCGCCCTAGCCTATTATTTTCTTAGCGATATCTATCACCTCGGCAGCCACCTTCTCGGCCGCAGCCTCGTCCGCCGCCTCGGAGTAGACGCGGATGATGGGCTCGGTGTTGGACTTGCGCAGATGCACCCACATCCTCTCGCGGTCGAAGTCGATCTTGACCCCGTCGATGTCGGTGATGCGCTCCGAAGCATAGCGGCGTTTTATCTCCTCCAGTATCTTCTCTATCAGCGAGCGGTCGGAGAGCTCGATGCGGTTCTTCGATATCACGTACTGAGGCAGGCCGGCGCGTACCTCGGTCACTTTCTTGCCGGAACGGACCAGGGAACTCAGGAAAAGAGCCGTACCGATAAGGGCGTCGCGGCCGTAATGCAGGTCGGGCACGATTACACCTCCGTTGCCCTCGCCACCGATAACGGCACCGGTGCGCTTCATTTCGGTGGTCACATTGACCTCACCCACAGCAGAAGCGGTGTAGGTGCAGCCGTGAGCCTCGGTCACGTCGCGCAGGGCACGGGACGAGGAGAGATTAGATACTGTCGGACCGGGCTTGAGCGAGAGCACGTAATCGGCCACGGACACCAGGGTGTACTCCTCCCCGAAGAACGAGCCGTCCTCGCAGACCAGGGCCAGACGGTCCACGTCCGGATCCACCGCGATACCCAGGTCAGCCTTCTCGGAAGCCACGCGGGAGCACAGGTCCACAAGGTGAGAGGGCAGCGGCTCGGGATTGTGCGCGAACTGTCCGGTAGGCTCGCAGTTGAGCCTGATGCACTCTACTCCGAGAGCCTCCAGCAGACGGGGCATAACGATGCCGCCCACAGAGTTGACCGCATCCAGCACCACCTTGAAACCGCGGGCGCGGATACCCTCCGCATCCACCAGCGGATGAGCCAGGACAGCCTGCACGTGCGCATCGGTAAAGTCCTTCCCGACGTACGAGCCCAGCGAGTCCACATCGCAGTACTCGAAGCCCTCGCGGTCGGCCAGTTCCACCAGTTCCGCACCCTCGGCGGCATTGAGGAACTCCCCGTGCTCGTTGAGCAGCTTGAGGGCGTTCCACTGCTTGGGGTTGTGCGAGGCGGTCAGGATGATGCCTCCGTCAGCCTTCTCGAAGACCACGGCCATCTCCACAGTGGGGGTGGAGGCCAGGCCGGCATTGACCACGTCTATGCCGCAGGCCCTCAGGGTGCCGCAGACGATCTCGTCCACCATGGGACCCGAGATGCGGGCGTCGCGGCCTACAACTACCTTGAGCCGGCGCTCTCCCTTGCTGCGGTGCAGCATGGAGCTGTATGCTGATACGAATTTTACAATGTCCAGAGGTGTCAGAGCCTCTCCGCAGGAGCCTCCTATCGTGCCCCTGATACCGGAGATAGATTTGATAAGTGTCATAGCTGTGAAGTTTTAAATTATTTCAATATCATTGCCCTGCAGCCATCCCTGCCGTCCGTCCGACAGCTCGATGCGGTACCACTCCCCGAGGCTGTCCACCACGGAGACCTTCGTCCCCTCGTGCAGGATGAAGAGGGACTGGTCGGTAGAGCCGGGAGAGCTCTTGACGCTGCTCACCGGGACTGTCACCACCGCCTCGCCCGAGTCCTCTACGGCCGAGCGCAGGTTGAAGGCAAATACAGTGGAAACCACCATGAAGACGAGGCCCACCACCGCCAGGGCGAAGGCCGTCTTGCGCAGGGCCAGGGAGCGTCCGAAGCGGAACAGCAGCACCATCACGGCCACCGTCAGCAGCAGGGCGAGGGCAATCCAGGCCCAGGCATCCGAGGACAGGGTGTCGCGGAAGGCCTTGAACCAGGTCAGGAGAATGAACTCCGGCACGGCCTCTATCCGGTCCAGGGTCCCCTCGCGGGCTATCTCCAGGTTGACGGCAGCATCCTCACAGGCAGGGTCCAGTTTCAGGGCCTTCTCGTAGTAGAGTATCGAGCGGCCCAGCTGATGTCCCAGCTTATAGCAGCAGTTGCCCATATTGTAGTACAGGTCCGGCGATACATAGCCGGCTTCCTCGATGGCGGCGAATCCGTCCAGGGCCGCCCGGTAATTCTCTTCCGTATAGTCGCTGACTGCCTGAGCCCAGAGCGAGTCCACATTCTGGGCCTGAGCCGCCGGCAGCGCCAGGGCCGCCAGCATCAGCGCGACTGTCATCATTCTTATCATCGTCTTCATACTCAGCTTTCGATTTGGGATATAACTTTTACCGCCTGCTCATAGTGCTTCTCCATGGCCTCGGAGCCGGAAGCGGGGGCATAGCGGGCATACTCACAGGCATCCAGGATATCGGACAGCTCCTGTATCACAGCCTCGTCCTTGCCGCGGGAGCGGAGCTCCTCCCCTATCCTCTCGCGGGTCAGGTCGGCCACCGGCAGCATCAGCTTGTCGGAGATGTAGCCGTGCAGGGCCTTGTGCAGCTCCTCGTAGAACGCACTGTAAAGTCCCTGTTTCAGGAAGGCGGAGGCGTTCTTCAGACGGGCACGGGCCACCTTCAGGGCCTTGCGGTTGCGGGTACCGGCCACGTCGCTGCGGCGGGCAATGCTGCGGCTCAGGAGAATCCATACGGCAACCGTCGCCAGTACAATCACCGTCGGAATGATGAGCATCGCGGGGGACGAGACCATCATCCGTCCGGCCTTCTTCAGGCGGGGAGTAGTGGAAATGAAGCGGATATCCTCGCCCAGGCTCTCAACGCTACGCTTGCTCACTCCGGAGGGAATGACGGCGGCGTCGGTACGGGTACCCTCGCCCACCTTCAGGCGCAGCGGCCCGGAGGAGAGGGTACGGTAGCGTCCCGCCTCTATGTCGTAGTAGGTAAATTCCACAGGATCAATGTCAAATACGCCCGGCGCCCTGGGAATGAAGGGATACTCGAAGGTCAGGGTACCGGTGGAGCCGGAGGCTCCGGTGGTGATGTTCTCGGTCTTGCGCACGTCGTATGCCTCGAAATCGGCGGGCAGCTTGACCTTGGGGGCCTCCACCAGGTTGATGTTGCCGGTGCCGGTAATGGTCATCCTCAGGGATGTGGCCTCGTGGGCCGCCACGCTGTCCGAGTCGAAACCGGCGCTGAGCCTGAACGAGCCGACACCTCCGGTGAAGGAGGCGGGGGCCCCGGCGGGCAGGGCCGAGACATTGACGGTCACCGGCTCACTGGTCACCCGCTTGCGTATCGTCTGGTAGGAGCTGAAAAAATCGTCGAAGATGGAGCGGGGTCCGGTGGACTCGGCCCGTATCTGGAGGAGGCACACCAGCTCCGAGGGGTCGATGGTCAGGGCTCCGGTCTGCTGGGGCAGGAGCATGTAGCGGCGCAGGAGGGCTGAATTGTAAATCTGGCCGTTGTAGTTCTCGCGGACAAACTGGATATTCTGCGGAGCATCTATCTCCTGGCTCCAGAACCCGTCGAAGGTCGGAAAGCGCACGTCCTCGAAGCCGCTGATGGCTGACGACTGCACGTAGAGCTTGAGGGTAACTATGACCGGCTCGCCCACCACCGCCCTGGTCTTGCTTACGCTCATGCGCAGCATCAGGTCCTCACCCGCGCTCTGGCGCTGCCCTCCGGAAGCGGCTGAGCCCTGGTCCGGCACCTCTCCCTTGACGGCCTCTATCGTCCTCGGCTCAGTGCTGTAGGTCTCCTTGCCTATCTTCACCGAAGCCGCACCCAGCGTCACCTTGCCCTCCTGCGCGGCCCTCACGGTATAGGTGTAGCTGTGAGTGTGGGTAGTGGAGCTCTGTCCGTTGATGCTCTGGAAACTGGTCGAGGTCGAGGACACCGGTCCGGCCAGCACCTCCAGCCCCTCGAAGGAGGGCGGGACGAAGTCCGATACCTTGCCTCCCTCGTATGTGGCCGTAAAGACCACCCTGAATATCTCGTCGGTGGAGACCACCGCCGGAGCGTCCGCCGTGAAACTGTTCTGGGCAGACGCCGTAAGCACGCACAGCAGCGTCAGCACTGCTGCCGCCGCCGTCCTGCCGAATACTCTGTACAATCCCTTTATCATTTTACCAATTTTTCTCCTTCTCTTTAGATTTCTCCTTCAGGGCCTTGGCCTTCTTAACCTTGTCCTGGGTCTGCTTCTCCTTGTCCTCTATGGCCTGGAGCATCTGCTGGGCGGCCTGAGGGGAGATCTGCGGCTGGTTCTGCTGCTGTTGCTGCTGATCCTGGTTCTGCTGATTCTGGTTCTGGTCCTGATTCTGATCGTTCTGCTGATCGTTATTCTGGTTCTGGTCCTGATTCTGCTGGTTCTGATCCTGGTTCTGGTCCTGCTGCTGCTGTTGCTGCTGATTCTGACTCTGCTGGTTCTGCTGCTGGTCCTTCAGCATCTTCTGGGCGTAGGCCAGGTTGGACTTGGTCTCGAAATTGTCCGGTTCCAGGCGGAGGGACTCCTTGAAGGCCTCCACCGCCTCCTGGTATTTCTTCTGCTTGAGAGCCAAGTTGCCGCTGTTGTGGAAGTAGTCGGAAGCCCTGGAGGGCGACAGATTCTTCAGAGTATCGCCCAGGTCCTTGAAATACAGCTCCGCCTCATTGTAGCTCTCAGCCTTGTAGAGGGCATTGCCCAGATTGTACTTGGCGGTGACCGAGGCCGAATCGGCGATCAGGGCCCTCTTGTAGTCTATCTCCGCCTCGCGGTACAGCCCCTTCTTGAAGTCCCGGTTGCCGGCGCGGACCTCCGAGCGGTCGCTCTGGGCCAAGAGCACGGCCGGTGAGAGCACCAGCAAGGCGGCCAGAACAGCCAGGGTCCTGCCGCTGCGGCCGAAAAGGCTCCTGCGGTTGCGGGTATCGGACATGAAGAACTCCAGGAGGAGGAATACGAGTGCTATTGCAAAAAAGTACATATACTGTTCGTCGAATTCTTCGAAGACTACGGACTGGAACTCCTTGTCCTGGAGGGTGCGGATCTCGTCGATGACGGGATTGAGCCCGAACTCCGTATTGCCCGCCCTTACGTAGAGGCCCTGTCCTGCGGAGGCGATGTCCCTGAGGGTCTGCTCGTCGAGACGGGTGACGACGATATTGCCGTCCTTGTCCTTGAGCAGGCCGCCGTCCATGGGGATGGGCTTGCCCTCGGGGGAGCCGACTCCGATGCAGAATACCCTCGCCCCCATGTCCACCGCATCGCGTGCGGCCGCCACGGGATCGTCCTCGTGGTTCTCACCGTCGGTTATCAGGATGATGGCCCGGCTGTGCTCGCTCTCGGAGGTGAAACCGCGGATGGCGGTCCGGATGGCCTCGCCCAGGGCCGTTCCCTGCACGGGCACGGACTCGGTGGTAATCGAGTTGAGGAATATCTTGGCCGAGACGTAGTCGGAAGTGATGGGCAGCTGGACGAAGGACTCGCCGGCGAAGATAATCAGGCCGATACGGTCGCCCTGCAACTCGTCCACCAGCTTGGAGATGGCCAGCTTGGCCCGCTCCAGACGGTTGGGCGAGTAGTCCTCGGCCAGCATGGAGTTGGAGACGTCGAGCACGACCATGATCTCCGCACCCTTGATCTGCCTTTCCTTGAGGGTGGCTCCGATCTGAGGCCTGGCCATGCCTATTGCCAGGAAAAACAGGGCAATGGAGATAAGGGTCAGCTTCGCCCAGCCCTTGCGGCGGGGCACCTCTGGCGTGAGCCGTGCCACCAGCTCAGGGTCTCCGAAGCGGGCTATCCGCTTCCTCCTGAGACGGCGCATCAGCCAGTATGCTATGAACATCAGGGGTATCAGCAGTATCAGCAGCAGATACCCGCCTTGTGCCAAATATATCATGCTATCCTCCTTGCTGCAAAAATTCTCAAAATTATCTCAAGCAGGAACGCGGCCAGGGCCCATACGGCGAAGCGGCCGAATTCCTCGGTATAGACGGGGAAGGAGTCGACGGTAATCTTGACCTTCTCCATCTCGTTGATCTCTCCGTAGATCTGCAGGAGTTTGGTGTTGTCGGTGGCCCGGAAGTAGGAGCCTCCGGTCTGCTCGGCTATCTGCTCCAGCAGTTTCTCGTCTATCTCCACGGGGATGTTCTGTACCTGCACTCCGAAGGGGGTCATCACCGGATAGGGCGCGGTACCCATGGCTCCCACTCCTATAGTGTACACGCGGATGCCGTAGGTTTTGGCTATCTCAGCGGCCGTCAGAGGAGCTATCTCTCCGCGGTTGTTGACTCCATCGGTAAGCAGGATGACCACGCGGCTCTTGGCCTGGGAGTCCTTGAGGCGGGCCACGGCATTGGCCAGGCCGTTGCCTATCGCGGTACCGTCATCTATCAGGCCGCACTCTATCTCCTTGATGAGGTTGATCAGGGTGGCGCGGTCGGTGGTCAGGGGCGACTGGGTGTAGCTCTCGCCTGCGAAGACCACCACTCCGATACGGTCCGAAGGCCGCTGGGAGATGAACTCTATGGCGATGTTCTTGGCCGCCTCGATACGGTCCGGGTTGAAGTCGCGGGCCAGCATACTGGTGGACACGTCCAGGGCCAGGACGATGTCGATGCCCTCGGTGTCGGTCCGGCTGACATTGGACGAGCTGCGGGGCCGGGCGATGGCCACTATCAGCAGGGCCACGGCTATCAGCCTCAGCACTGCCGGCAGATGACGGAGCACCCGGGCGAGGCCTGCGCTGGCGGCCGAGAACGGGGCCGTAGTGGACATGGCCACGTAGGGCCGGCGGCGGCGCACCTGTTTCCATACGTACCAAGCGGCCATCGGGATGAGCAGCAGCTCCAGCCACAGCACCCAGGGATATTCGAAGAAGAGGTTATTCATGGGCTTTCTCCTCCATAGATTTTCCTTCCTTCGCTGTCTTCTCCGCATCGGCTTCCAGAGCCTGCATGAAGGTGTCGTTGACAAAGCGCACCGCTACCGGCACGGCATTCTCATTCTCCGACTCGGAGGCCGTGTACTTGGCGAACTTGACCAGGTCGGCCGTACCGAAGAGATCCTTGAGCGACTCGAAGTCCGAGGGCTGGATATCCTTGGTGGAAAGGTCCACCAGTATCTCCCCGGAAGTTCGCTCTATGGTCTTGACGCCGAAGCGCTTCTCTATGTAGACACGGAGGGTGTCGGTAATCTCGGTATAGTACTGCTTCTGGTTGCCGGTCTGCCAGAGCTTCTCGCCCCGGATACGGTCCAGGTCGCGCAGAGCCACGATGTGGGGAGGGTCCTGCGGAGTAGGCTTGCCGAAAAGAGGACGGTTCTTCCGCCTGCGGACTATCAGCCGCCAGACGGCTATGATGGCGGCCACAAGGACAATGCCTCCGGCCACCCACGGCAGCACCTCCGCGAAGGTCACGGGGTAGCGGAACTGCGGCCGGATGTCGTACATCTCGTAAGTCGTGGTGTCAATGGGTATCGTGGTTACCTCCAGGGGAACCTCCGGGAGACGGAGGGTGTCCACCGCATCCTCTCCGCGGTAGACGTAGACCACCAGCGGAGGCAGGACGTAGCTGCCGCTGTCGAAGGAGGTGATGGTGGCGCGGGTCTGCACCCGGGAGAAGTCCCGGCCCCGGTCCACCGTGTCTATCGTGAAGTCCCCTATCAGCTCGACTCCGGGCACCACGTAGCCCGACATCGAATCTATCCTGACGGACATGCCGCGGGGCACCTGCATCTCGGAGGTCCACTCGATCTGATCCCCGATGAGAATCGTGTCGCGGGAGACTCCCGCCGAGACAATCTCCTGCGCCCCCGCCCTGAGGACGGAGAGCAGAAGGAGGGCCGCGGCCGCTGTCACTGTGCTGAATATTCTGTATCTCATATTTCCAATTGTCCTAAATTCTCCTATGCCCGCGTCTGGAACAGAGCCACCAGGCTCTTGACATAGTCCTGGTCGGTCCGGATGCTGACGGTGTCCACCTTGTACTTGCGCAGGGTCAGCAGAGTCTCCGCATAGGCCTTGCGCGACCACTCCCCGTAGTCCTCGCGGACGGAGCGGCGGGAGGTGTCCACGTAGACGATGCGGCCCGTCTCATTGTCCCTTACCGGGAGAAGGCCCACGTCGGGCAGGGTGCGGTCCCTCTCGTCGTAGATATTGATCACCGACAGGTCGTGCCGGTTCACCGCCACCTTCAGAGCATCCTCGTAGCGGGGGCGGAAGGTCTGCGGGTCGATGTCGAGCATGTCGGAGAGCAGGAACGCCGTACATTTCTTCTTCAGGGCATTTGTCAGGAACCTGAGGGCCTCACCTATGTCCGTGCCCTTCTCCTGAGGGCTGAACTCCAGAACCTCGCGGATGATTCTGAGCAGATGGCTGCGTCCTTTCTTGGGAGGGATGAATTTCTCCACCCTGGTACTGAAGAACAGGGCCCCGACCTTATCGTTGTTGATGGATGCGGAGAACGAGAGCACTGCAGCTATCTCCGCCGTCAGATCCTTCTTGGTCTTGGACGAGGTTCCGAACCAGCCGGAGCCGCTGGCGTCGATGAGCAGCATGACGGTCAGTTCCCTCTCCTCCTCGAACACCTTTATATAAGGAGTGCCCGTGCGGGCGGTCACGTTCCAGTCCATGTTGCGCACGTCGTCGCCGATCTGGTACTCGCGCACCTCGCTGAAGGCCATACCGCGGCCCTTGAAGGCCGAATGGTATTCCCCGGCGAAGATCTGGCTCGAGAGAGCCCGGGTCTTGATCTCGATCTTGCGTACTTTCTTCAACAGGTCGTTGCTGTCCATAGACTACGGCACCTCCACTGCGTTGATGATGTCGGAAATGATGTTCTCGGATGTTACGTTCTCGGCCTCAGCCTCGTAGGTCAGGCCGATACGGTGACGGAGCACCTCGTAGCAGACGGCCCTCACGTCCTCCGGAATCACGTAGCCGCGTCTCTTGATGAAGGCGTAGGCCTTGGAGGCCATGGCCAGTGAAATGGAGGCACGGGGGGACGCTCCGTAGGAAATCATGTCCGTCAGGGACTTGAGACCGTAGTCCGACGGGGTGCGGGTGGCATATACGATATCCACGATGTAACGCTCGATCTTCTCGTCCATGTACACCTCGCGCACCACCTCGCGGGCCTTGATGATGTCCTCGGGCTGGAGGACGGCGCTGGCCTTGGGGAAGGTGCCGCTGTTGTTCATGCGGATGATCAGTTTCTCCTCCTCCTTCTTGGGGTAGGTCACCACTACCTTCAGCATGAAACGGTCGACCTGGGCCTCGGGCAGCGGATAGGTACCCTCCTGCTCGATAGGGTTCTGGGTGGCCATCACGAGGAAGGGCTCGGGGAGCTTGAAGGTCTGGTCACCGATGGTCACCTGGCGCTCCTGCATGGCCTCGAGGAGTGCGGACTGGACCTTGGCCGGAGAACGGTTGATCTCATCGGCCAGTATGAAGTTGGCGAAGACAGGGCCTTTCTTAATCTGGAACTGCTCGCTCTTCTGACTGTATATCATCGTACCGATAAGGTCCGCAGGGAGCAGGTCGGGGGTAAACTGGATACGGCTGAACCTGGCGTTCACGCACGAGGCCAGAGTGTTGATGGCAAGAGTCTTGGCCAGACCAGGAACACCTTCGAGAAGGATGTGCCCGTTGGCCAGAAGGCCGATAAGCAGATTCTCCACCAGATGCTTCTGTCCTACGATCACCTTCGTCATCTCCATCGAGAGGATGTCCACGAAGGCGCTCTCTTTCTGAATCCGTTCGTTTAATTCTTTAATGTTTACGGTGTCCATATCAAAATATTTGTATTTTTGTCATCGAAATTTTACAAAAATAATCGATTTTCTCCAACAATGAGGTTTTTCGCTTCAATATCCTACAACGGCTCGGGACTCTCCGGATGGCAGATTCAGGACAATGCTCCCAGCGTCCAGGATGAGATCCAGAAGGCAATGTCGGCCGCTCTGGGGGAGAAAATCACTGTGGTGGGGGCTGGAAGGACGGATGCGGGTGTCCATGCCTCGGACTTCACAGCCCATTTCGACTCTGACAGCCGCTGTCTGACGGAAGGCCCCGCGCACGTAATCTACAAAATAAATGCCATTCTGCCGAAAAACATCGTGCTCCGCGACATCGTCCGGGTCAGGGATGACGCCCATGCCCGCTTCGATGCCGACAGCCGCACCTACCGGTACTACATCCACGGGCGGAAGGACCCTTTCGTACAGGATTTTTCCTGGTATTGCAAATATCCTCTGGACGTGGAGGCCATGAACCGGGGTGCGGAGCTGCTGCTGGGACAGCACGATTTCAGCTGCTTCGAGAAGACCGGGAGCGCTGCCACGTCCCCCCTTTGCGAGGTGACGGCCGCCGGGTGGAGCTGCTGGACTCCGGCCATAGCGCCGATGCCCGTGGTGCAGCAGCTGCCGTTTGCCGCACATGCAGCCGGTGATGCTCCTGTATCCGGGACGGTGCCCGCAGAAGCCACGGCCGGAGCTCCGGATACCGCTCCATTGTACCTGGTATTTACCGTTACGGCCAACCGCTTCCTGCGCAACATGGTCCGTGCCATAGTCGGGACCCTGGTCGAGGTGGGACGCGGACGGCACGATCCGGAATGGATCCTCGACGTGCTGGCCTCCCGCGACAGATGCCGGGCCGGACAGTCCGTACCGGGGCATGCCCTCTTCCTGACCCGGGTGCACTACCCGGACGACATTTTCCGATATTGATTTTACTAACACTCAGATATTTACACATTCAACACCATGCTGACACTACTCCAAGCCAACACCGCAGACCTCCTCATCCAGGAGGCAGCCGCCCCCGAAAAGATGTCCCTCATCAAGATGGCCGTCGCAGGAGGATGGCTGATGATCGTACTTCTGATCCTGTCCATTATCGCCATCTATATCCTTGGCAGCCGCTGGTGGGCCATCCGCCAGGCCTCCAAGCCCGTTCCCCACTTCATGAACAATATCCGCGAGCTTGTCCGCTCCGGCAAGACATCCTCGGCCATCAGCCTTTGCCGTGAGACAGCCTCCCCCATGGCGCGTCTCATCGAGAAAGGCCTCGAGCGCCAGGGCAATCCCCTGCCCGACATTCAGGCAGCAGTCGAGAACGTGGCCAACATCGAGGTTGCAAAACTCGAAAAAGGACTGCCGATGCTCGCCACAGTGGCAGGTGGAGCCCCGATGATCGGATTCCTCGGGACCGTAATCGGAATGATCCAGGCCTTCTACAACATGGCTTCGGCCGGCAGCAACATCGACATCACACTCCTCTCCGGAGGTATCTACACCGCCATGGTAACCACCGTAGGCGGTCTGTTCGTCGGCATCATAGCCTACTTCGGCTACAACTGGCTTACCGCACGCATCAACGACATCGTATTCAAGATGGAGAGCGAGACCATCTCGCTGATGGACATGCTTGCCCAGGCTGACTCTCAGCCGGAGCACTCCGGCGAAACCGCATCCCACAGACCGGCCAGGCGCAGCACTGCGGGCACTGCCAGGACAGCAGCGACCGGCACCGCCAGGACAGCAGCCCCCAAGCCGGCCGGACGCAGCTCCGAAACATTTACCATAGACAAAGACATTTAACGATGGCCATCAAACGCAGAACCAAGGTCGAGCCGGCATTCTCGATGTCCTCCATGACGGACATCGTGTTCCTGCTGCTGATATTCTTCCTGGTGACCTCGACCCTGATCAATCCCAACGCCCTCAGGCTCCTGCTGCCCAAGAGCACCAACCAGATCTCCGCAAAGGCCACCGTCAGCGTATCCATCAAGCACTATCCCGAGCTCGGGACCTACACCTACCACATCAACGGAGATCCCCAGGCAGTACCCTTCGCAGACATAGAACCGGCCCTCCAGCTCCTGCTGCGGGACTCCGACGACCCCACCTTCTCTATCTACGCCGACCGTACGGTACCGATAGAAGAAGTAGTAAACCTCATGAACATTGCCAAGCGCAATCAGTACAAGGTCATACTGGCTACGGCACCGGAATAGCGAGGTGAGCATTTGCCGCACCCGGCCGTCCACTGAAAGCCTGACACTTCCCCACGCCCGACACATATCAGCCGATACAGAACCAACACAATGAACAACCGTAAAGCCACATACGCAGGTATCCTGCTCACAGTTGCAGTCCACGCCATACTGCTGATGTTCGGATTCCGATCCCAACTGCAGAAGATGGATGTGCCGCCGTCTGTCCAGGGTATGCTCATAGAATTCCCGCCCGAGGAAGAGCCCGTACCCATCCGGACAGCCGTGGGAGTGGAGCCGCGTGCCGAAGAGGCCGACCCTGTCGAGGAAGTACGTCTCGTACAGAAAGCCGAGGCGCCTGTAGCCGCCGATGTGGCCGAGAATACCGGTGTCGAGACCACCGTCGGGGAAGAAGGCGACGTAGAGGTGCCCGAACCGCCCGCCGAGAAACCCATCGACCGCCGCGCCCTCTTCTCCAGCCGCCGGTCCAACCGCACCGATACCGCAGCAGTCCAGGTGGCCTCCGAAATCTCCGACCGCCTCACCGCCGGACATCCCAAGGGCAACACCGAAGAAGGCTCCCCCGACGGCCGCCCGACCGCCCGCCTAGAAGGCCGTACCGTCATGGGCAACCTGCCCCTCCCCGAGTACTCCGTCCAGAACGCCGGCACAGTAGTCGTCCGCATCATGGTCGACCAGTACGGCACCGTCACCAGCGCCGTCCCCGGAGCCCGAGGCACCACCGTCCAGGACGCCACCCTCTGGGAAGCCGCCAGGAAAGCCGCCCTCAAAGCCAAGTTCAACGTCTCCGCCTCCGCCCCCGCCGTCCAGGAAGGCACGATCACATACGTGTTCACCTTGCGGTAAGCACGCTGTGATACCCGCCTGTGTCCGTGCCTCCGTTTTACCCCACTGCATCCCACCTTCCGGAGGTCCGTCACCCTTTGCCTCAACGGCACCGTTTCATCCCACCTTCCGGAGGTGTGCAGTTTCCCCGCGTTTTCCGCACACCTTCCGAAGATGAGTAAACGCAGTACCGCCTCCAGAGCACCATACAGCCGCGTTCCACCTCCCAGCGGACCCTTCCCACCTTCCGAAGGTGAGGCACTTTCCCGCGTTTTCCGCACACCTTCCGAAGGTGAGTAAACGCAGTACCGCCTCCAGAGCACCATACTGCCGCGTTCCACCTCCCAACGGACCTTTCCCACCTCCCAACGGACCTTTCCCACCTTCCGAAGGTGAGGCACTTTCCCGCATTTTCCGCTCACCTTCCGAAGGTGAGTAAACGCAGTACCGCTGCCAGAGCACCATACTGCCGCGTTCCACCTCCCAACGGACCTTTCCCACCTTCCGAAGGTGAGGCACTTTCCCCGCGTTTTCCGCTCACCTTCCGAAGGTGAGTAAACGCAGTACCGCCTCCAGAGCACCATACTGTCGCGTTCCACCTCCCAGCAGACCTTTCCCACCTTCCGAAGGTGAGGCACTTTCCCGCATTTTCCGCACACCTTCCGAAGATGCGTAATTCCCCAGCCATTTCATACCTCTTTCGAAGGCAGGATAGCATGCGAAGGAGGCATGGCACGGCCTGGAAACATTTCCCTACCGGATACGGGATGTTCAGACAGTGGTGCGGGCCAGCGCCTCATAGAGCGGTTCGCGCTCGCGGTAGAGGCGGTCGATGACGTCGCGCAGGGGGGTGTCGCCGCGGTTCTCGAGGAGGGTGCGGCCGCCGGTGTCTTTCGACAGGCGGTTGAAGATGGTGTCGATGTCGGTCTTGACGTAGACGCAGTAGGTGAAGCGGGAAATAAGGTCGCGGCAGCCGGGGGTGGTGACAATGCCGCCTCCGAGGGAAAGGACGAGGGTGCAGCGGTGCATGTCCTCGAGGGTCTCGGGGTGCTCCGAGATGTGCTCTTCGAGGATGTCCTCCAGGCACTCCTCCTCGATCTTGCGGAAGCCGGGTTCTCCGACGGCGGCGAATATCTCGGAAATCGTCTTGCCCTCGCGCTCCTCGATGTAGGCGTCGGTGTCAATCATCGGGGCGCCTACCTTTGCGGAGAGCTCGCGGGCCATGGTCGTCTTGCCCGCCGCCATAAAACCTATAAGGGATATAATCATCGCAGTCTACTAAAACAGGGTAAGGTCATCGTCCAGGGAGAATTCCACCACGTCGCCGGGCCTGGCGCCGCTGCCGTCATTGTCCCCACTGCCATTGCGGTCCTCCCCGGACGCTGCGGCACTTCCGCTGCCGGACCCTGCCGGATTGTCCCCATTATCCTGAGAATCAGCGGAGGCGGGGGATGCCGAAGGGTAGTTCAGACCTTCGAGGTCGTAGGTATCCTCCCCTGCGGGAAGATCCTCCGCATCCCGGGCATTGTCCCCGTCCGGAGCATTGTCCTCAGGCTCCTCCTTCTGCAAGGGCTCTCCGAAGGCGATGGAGGCGATCTTCTCCCCCGCCCTCTTGCCCTTGGCGCGGAAGCCCTTGACGGCGATAAATTCCTCTGCGTCAATATCCGCCGGTTCCTTGGGCTTGTTGCCGGAGGGGACGAACTCGACGTGGACGGACGGCCAGCGGTCCTCGGAGACGGCCACCAGGCGGGCGCCCTCGTCGACGGGGATGAAGTTCTGGGAGGTGTTGTCGCTCAGTTCGAAGCAGAAGCGCTTGATGTAGTAGTAGCCGGAGACCTTGTCCCAATAGATGGCGGTGTAGACCTTCGAGGGGTCGAATTTCTCCACTATCAGCAGATCGCCCTGGAACCTGGTGCTCAGGTCGAGGCCGGTGGTGTAGAAGGTACCGTCCTTGCAGACGGCCAGGATGTGCTCGTCGCCCCGGAACTCGCCCAGCAGTTCGCCGCGGCCGTCCTCGTTGAGCCGGTCGATGTCGCAGTCGAACCACATCTGCTTTCCGCCTATGGTCGAGACGCCGGCGGCCCGGAGCAGGACTTTCTGCACGGGGTACTTGGTGACGATGTTGCCCATCGAGGCGCGTCCCTTGATGGCCAGCTGCGAGAAGTCGTAGTCGAGGATCAGGCGCTTGAGGCCCGGGCGGGGACGGAGGTAGACCTTGACGGTCTCGGCCTCGCCGTTGGGGTTGGCAGTGAGCCAGTAGACCTGCGAGCCGGGCGTGCCTTTGGTCAGGTCGTACCAGCGGTCGCGGATAATGCCGGTGACTGCAAAGCGCTTGGCGTACATGGTGCCGGCCTTGCCGTCGCGGTACACGGCATTGTATATGGTGCGGGTATCGCCGCGCTTGAAGACTGCGGCGTGGATGATGCCCTTCTCCACAAACTGCTTGTCGGTCACCTTGCGGAGGGTGTAGCGGCCGTCCTTGATGAAGACGATCACCTCGTCGATGTCGGAGCAGTCGCTCACGTACTCGGCCTCCTCTATCTTCTTGGCGGAAGTGCCGATGAAGCCCTCGGGGCGGTTGATGTAGAGCTTGGCGTTGGAGGCGACGACCTTGGTAGCCTCGATGTTCTCGAAGGAGGTTATCTTGGTGCGGCGGGGATACCTGGCGCCGTATTTGTCCTTGAGGGACTGGAAATAGTCGATACAGAACTCCGTCAGGTGCTCGAGATGGTAGCGCAGCTCGGCCTCTTTCTTCTCGATGGCGCGTATCTTGTCGGTGACGGCCTTGATGTCGAACTTGGATATCTTGCGGACCGGCTTCTCGACCAGCTTCAGGATATCCGCGTCAGTAATCGGGCGGCGGAGCAGGTGCTGGTACCCGAGCATGGCGGCCTTCACGTCCTTGAGCTGCTTCTCCCAGGTGCGGGCGTCGTTCTCGAGGACCTTGTAGACCTTGTTCTCGAAGAAAATCTTCTCGAGGGAGGTGTAGTGCCACTCGCCCTCGACCTCGTCCAGACGGATGGTCAGTTCCTGACGCATCAGCTCCCGGGTCCGCTCGGTGTTATAGCGGAGCACATCGTCCACGCCCATGAAGTGCGGCTTCTTGTCCTTGATCACGCAGGTGTTGGGCGAGATGCTGACCTCGCAGTCGGTGCAGGCGTAGAGGGCGTCGATGGTCCGGTCGGGAGACGTGTCGGCGTAAAGCTGGATCACTATCTCGGCGTGCTCGGCGGTGTTGTCGTCGATCTTGCGGATCTTGATCTTGCCCTTGTCGTTGGCCTTGAGTATGGAGTCTATCAGGTCTCCGGTGGTGGTACCGTAGGGTATCTCGGTGATGACCAGCGTATTCTTGTTGACTTTCTGGATGTTCGCCCTTACGCGGACTTTTCCGCCGCGCAACCCCCTGTTATAGGCCGATGTATCGGCATAGCCCCCGGTGGGGAAATCCGGTTCGAGGGTAAAATCCTCGCCTTTCAGCACGGCTATCGAAGCGTCCAGCAGTTCGTTGAAATTGTGCGGGAGTATCTTGCAGGCCAGTCCTACGGCAATACCCTCCGAGCCCTGGGCGAGCAGGAGGGGGAACTTCACGGGCAGATTGACCGGCTCCTTGTTACGGCCATCGTAGGAGTTGACCCACTCGGTGAGCTTGGGGTTGTAGAGCACCTCGTTGGCAAACGGTGTCAGACGGGCCTCGATGTACCTGCCGGCGGCGGCGGGGTCTCCGGTCAGGATATTGCCCCAGTTTCCCTGGCAGTCGATGAGCAGATCCTTCTGGCCGAGCTGCACCAGGGCATCCTTGATGGAAGCGTCTCCGTGAGGGTGATACGGCATGGTGGCGCCTACCAGACTGGCCACCTTGTTGAAACGTCCGTCGTCCTCCTCCTTCATCGCATGCAGAATCCTGCGCTGCACCGGCTTAAGACCGTCCTCGATATGCGGCACGGCCCTCTCCAGGATGACGTACGAGGCATAGTCCAGGAACCACTCCCGGTACATGCCCGAGAGCTTGTATTTCTTCGTGCCGTCGGAGATTACCTTGTCGAACTTGCCGGAGATTACCTCGTCCTCGCCTGCGTAGGTGTCGGAGTCCGTGCCAGCATCGGTGTCGGCGTATGCGTCAGTGCCGGCATAGGCATCGGTTCCGGTGTCGGAGTTGGTTTCGGTGTCGGCTACGGTGTCGGCTTTAACTCCGGTTCCTGCGTCGTCGCCTCGATCGGCATAACCGCCGTCCTGTTCCAACGCACTCCCGCCGGACACATTTCCTATTCCGTTCCCAGAGGTCTCCAGGCCATCTTTTTCTTCGTCTTCTCTGCTCATCATTTTTCGTTTTTCAGCCGACAAAGATATTAAAAAAATTCAGATACGGGAAATGGAGACGCGTCCTCCCGTTCCACCTTCCGAAGGTGAGCAGAAATGACCGGAAAACAGCCCACCTTCCGAAGGTGGAAGAGGAACAATGCGATGGGATGTACGGCCACAGCTACCTCTCGCGGGCATGCTGCAGTTCCTCACCTTCCGAAGGTGAGTAGAAACGACGGCAAAATGTCTCACCTTCCGAAGGTGCGCAGGTAAGGGGAAAATGCAAAACCGCGCTACAACAGTTCTGAGGGCATTCGCAAGCAGACCGATGAAATCCCACCTTCCGAAGGTGAGTGGAAATGGCCGGAAAGCAGCCCACCTTCCGAAGGTGGGAGAGGGACAATACGATGGGATGTACGGCCACAGGCACCTCTCGTGGGCATGCTGCAGTTCCTCACCTTCCGAAGGTGAGTAGAAACGACGGCAAAACGGCTCACCTTCCAAAGGTGCGCAGGTAAGGGGAAAATGCAAAACCGCGCTACAACAGTTCTGAGGGCA